>ENA-OPAL01000419-OPAL01000419.1-human-gut-metagenome-genome-assembly--contig:-NODE-419-length-33947-cov-6.594418_pt1 | contig 33947 bp, 30 predicted proteins | sample MGYA00241057_ERZ501430 | MGnify/ENA primary metagenome ERZ501430 (study PRJEB25962, sample SAMEA2042506) | human gut metagenome | biome: human gut; feature: human-associated habitat; material: faeces...
AATTATTACTCATATTCCTGAGCTCCATGAATGACAAGCTGATTGACGGTTTGCACGAGGCTCTTGACAGGGCCGAGCAGGATGAAGAAATACGCTGCGTAGTGCTTACTGGCAGCGGCAAGGCCTTTTGCGCAGGCGGCGACCTGCCGTTTTTGGAAGCATTGCCCGATGCCGGTGCCCGCCGTGCCTTTATTATTAAAGTGGGCGCGGTTGCCAAACGCATTACAACCATCGATAAACCGTTTATTGCCATGGTTAACGGCGTTGCGGCCGGTGCAGGCGTTAATTTGATGCTGGCCTGCGATTTGGTATATGCCGCTGATACTGCCCGTTTTGCGCAGAGCTTTGCCAAGGTTGGCCTGATACCCGACTGCGGCGGCCTGTACTTTTTGCCGAAAGCAGTTGGCGTACACCGCGCCAAAGAACTGATGTTTACCGCCGATTTGATTGACGCCGCTGCGGCAGAACGCTTCGGCATGCTGAACCATGTATGCACAGCAGAAGAACTGCCGGGCGAAGTTTATAAAATGGCGGCAAGGCTTGCTGAATCGGCACCGCTTTCGCTGGCGCTGATTAAAAAGTATGTTAACAACACTGCCATGAGCCTTGACGATGTGCTTGACACGGAAGCCGTGACCCAGACGCTCTGCATGGCAACGGAAGACTGCCGCGAAGGCATAGCCGCTTTTAAGGAAAAACGCGCATCGCGTTTTACCGGTAAATAAAATATTTGCAAAAAACGGGGCTGCCTGTTACAGTCCCGTTTTCTTTTTTACAAAAATACGTTATAATAATATTATTGTTTAGTTTGTTTTAGTGGAGGGTTTTATGTTTGATTTTAGTTCGATGATTTATACGGTACCGGCACTTTTAATTGCCATTACCATACACGAGTATGCCCATGCCCTTACGGCAGATGCCATGGGTGACCCTACGCCGCGTTATCTTGGGCGTTTAACCTTTAACCCTCTGGCACATCTTGATATTTTGGGCGCAATCATGCTTGCCTTGTTCCATTTCGGCTGGGCAAAGCCGGTTGCCATTAACCCCAATAATTTCCGCAACAGGCGCGAAGGCATGATAAAGGTATCGCTGGCAGGGCCTGCGGCTAATTTGTTTTTATGTATTCTGGCGGCGCTGATTATGGTTTCCATGCAGAGATTGCATGTTTTAACCCCCGGCGTCAGCGCGTTTTTGTTGTGGACTATGCAGTATAACGTATGGTTTGCCTTTTTTAACCTGCTGCCCATACCGCCGCTGGACGGTTCACGCCTTTTGGATGAATTTTTGCCGCCGCAGACTGCATACAAATATAACAGCTTTGTAGGGCGTTACGGTTTTTACATTCTTATAGCCCTTGTGGCAAGCGGGCTTATCAGCTATATTATTACGCCGTTTGCTCTGGCTTATTTAGAGCTCGTCAACACTGTTTTAGGAATATTTTTCTGATATTAACGAAGGGATTGCCGCCATATTGGCAGGGCTTAAAGGCCGGGCAGTATAATTTATGGCAGATTTATCTTTAAAAGTCAGTGATTTTGAAGGCCCGCTGGACCTTTTAATGCACCTTATCGAAAGAGATAAAATAGATATTTACGATATTCCCATAGCGGAAATTACAGAGCAGTACATTGCTTATTTATCCGCCATGGCGGAATTTGACATGGAAATTGCCAGTGAGTTTCTGGTAATGGCGGCAACGCTTCTGCAGATAAAATCGAGAATGCTTTTGCCGAAGCCTGCTCCTGAAACTGATGAAGAAGAAGCAGACCCGCGCACCATGCTGGTGGAGATGCTGATTGAGTACAGGCGCATTAAAGCGTGTGCGGCAAAACTTACCGAAATGAAAACGGCGGCGGAGCGTTACGTTTACCGCAGACCGCTGGCAGAAGGCAGGATAAACCGCAGCATTGCGCAGTATCAGGCGGGCGACTTGGTAAAAAGCCTGCTGGCGCTTTTGGCTGCCGGGCACGAAACCACGGCTTTTATTGAGCGTCAGGAGTTCAGCGTGCAGGAAAAAATGGCAGAAATTGTCAGCCTGCTTAAGCGCCGTTTAAACGGAGTTGAATTTAAAGAAGTTTTCAGCAGCACCGGCTCGCGCAGTGAAAAAATAGCCGGATTTTTAGCGCTTTTGGAACTGCTGAAGCTGAACATTATAAATATAACTCAGACGGAGCCTTTTGCGCCGATATACATATTCCTGCACCGGGAGGGCGAAAACAATGTTTCATGAATATTTGCAGGGCTCTCTGGAGGCTTTGCTGTTTGCGGCAGGCGAGCCGCTTACGGTAGCACAGATTGCCGGTATTATGCAGCTTGACAAGCCGCAGGTGTGGGAGCTTTTAACCATGCTTGAAGAAAGTTACAATGAAGAAAACCGCGGCTTATGCCTGCGCAAAGTGGCGGGCGGCTATCAGCTGTGCGCCAAGCCCCAGCATTATGCCCTTTTAAAACAGCTGGAGCGCGTGCAGGAAGTAAAATTATCGGCAGCGGCAATGGAAACTTTGGCCATTGTTGCGTTTAAGCAGCCGGTAACGCGCGGCGAAATGGAAGCCATCCGCGGTGTTAAGGTAGACGGCGTTGTAAATACGCTTCTGGAATACGGGCTTATCTGCGAGGCAGGGCGCAAGGAAGCGCTCGGACGCCCGATTCTTTACGCAACGACAGATAAATTTTTGCTTACTTTTGGGCTTAATTCACTGAAGGATTTGCCTGCTTTGCCGGATGAGGACAGCAGCGGGCCTGAACAGATTTCGCTTTTGGACAGCCTGAAAGATGCAGACAGCAATACACAAAACGACGGAGTATAATACATGGAAGAACGATTGCAGAAAGTGCTGGCGGCAGCCGGCGTTGCTTCGCGGCGTGAAGCAGAAAAGTATATACTTGGCGGCAGAGTGAAGGTTAACGGCAAAGTTGTTAAAGAACTCGGCACCAAGGTTGATGAAAAATGCTTTATTACTGTTGACGGCAAGCCCATTAAACGTGAGCGCAAGGCATATTATTTGTTTTACAAGCCGCGCGGAGTGGTAACAACCATGAGCGACCCGCAGGGCAGGCGCACCGTGGCCGATTATGTTAAGGATCTGCCGCAGCGCGTGTTCCCCGTTGGCAGGCTTGACTATAACACGGAAGGGCTTTTGCTTTTAACAAATGACGGCGCGCTGGCGCAGGGGCTGATGCACCCGAGCCGCGAGGTAAACAAAACCTACCGCGTGGGCGTGCCGGGCATTGTGCCGCAGGAAAAGCTCGATTTGCTGCGCCTAGGCGTTAAGCTGGAGGACGGTATGACGGCGCCTGCTGTGGTAACGCTTCTGGAATATGACCACGAAAGAAATATGACATATTTTGATATTACCATACATGAAGGGCGCAACCGCCAAATCCGCCGTATGTGCGATTATATCGGCTTTCCGGTGCGCAACCTTAAACGCATTAAGTTTGGAACGCTCAGCTTAAAGGGTTTAAGCAAGGGCAAAATGCGCGAACTTAACGAGGACGAGGCAGAAACTTTAAAAAAGGCGGCAAAGCTTAATGGCTAATGTACTTGTTATCGGCGGCGGGGCTGCGGGCCTTTTGGCAGGCATTGCCGCAGCGCAGAGCGGCGCCCAAACCGTAATTTTAGAGAAAATGCGCCGCCCCGGCAAAAAAATACTTATTACCGGCAAGGGGCGCTGCAATATTACCAATAACTGCGATTTGCAGGAAATTATTAAAAACATACCCGGCAACGGCCGCTTTTTAAACAGTGCGCTGCGCCGTTTTACCAATCAGGATATTGTGCAGCTTCTGGAGGATAACGGCCTGCCTACCAAGGTTGAACGCGGCGGCAGGGTGTTTCCTGTAAGCGATAAAGCTGCTGACGTTGTTGATACTCTTGTTAAAATTTATAAAAATTACGGCGGCAGGCTGCTTACAGACTGCAAAGTAAAAAGCATTACGGCAGAATTCGGCAAAATAACCGGCGCTGTAACTGCCGATGGGCAGAAATTTACGGCCGACGCCGTTATTCTGGCGGCAGGCGGGTCATCTTACCCTGGCACTGGCAGCGACGGCAGCGGCGTGAAACTTGCCAAAGCGTTGGGGCACACCATTGTACCGCTGGCGCCAAGCCTGGTTCCGCTTGAAAGCGATTCGCCCTACATTGCAGGATTGCAGGGCTTAAGCCTGCGCAATATAGAAGGCACCGTTTATGCGGATGGCAAAAAGATAGGCTCGGAGTTCGGTGAAATGCTCTTTACGCATTTCGGCGTATCGGGCCCGATAATACTTTCGCTGAGTAAATGCGTGGCGGAAGCCTTTGCCAAAGGCGCGCATGATGTTGAACTTGCTATTGATTTAAAGCCTGCGCTTGATAAAGACAAGCTGGACGCGCGTTTGCAGCGCGATTTTACGCAGTACAGCCGCAAGCAAATGCCCAACGGCATGAAGGATTTGTTGCCGCAGAGGCTTATTGCGCCGGTGCTTGACCAGGCGTTTATTGATGAAGAAAAATTTGTCAACCAGCTTTCGCGCGCAGAACGCCGCCGCCTTGTTGATGTTTTAAAAGCGTTTACAGTACCCATTACCGGCACAAGGCCGATAGCGGAAGCCATTGTAACGGCGGGCGGCGTAAGCCTGAAGGAAATAGACCCTAAAACAATGGAGTCCAAATTAATAAAAGGGCTGTTTTTTGCGGGCGAAGTAATGGATATCGACGGTTATACGGGCGGCTACAATTTGCAGGCGGCGTTTTCCACTGGTTATGCCGCAGGCACCTTTGCCGCACAAATATAAAAACAGGTGGGGATAAAATGAATGCACAAAAACCGGTAATTGCCATCGACGGCCCGGCCGGTGCCGGAAAAAGCACCATAGCCAAACTGGTCGCAGGCAAACTTGGTTACATTTATATTGATACCGGGGCCATGTACCGCTCCGTAGCGTGGAAGTTTCTGCAAACGGGCAAACCGTTCAGCCCGGAGCTTGTAGAAAAACTGGCGCAGGAAATGGTAATTACTTTTAAGCCCGAAGCAAACGCTAACCGCGTTTTCGTTGACGGCACGGAAGTTACGGAAGCAATCCGTTCTCCGGAAGTAACGGCCGTTGTTTCCAAGGTATCCGCCGTGGGCGGCGTACGTGCGGAAATGGTAAACCAGCAGCGCCGTATGGGCGAAGCCGGCGGCGTTGTTATGGACGGGCGTGACATTGGCACCGTGGTATTTCCTCATGCACAGGTAAAAATATTTTTAACGGCCAGCGTTAAGGAACGCGCTATGCGCCGCTATAAAGAAATGCTTGCCAAAGGCGAAAAGGTTGATTTGGCAGAACTTGAAAAACAAATCGCTTTCCGCGACAAGCAGGACAGCGAACGCGAAATTGCTCCGCTTAAACAGGCTGACGACGCCGAATTTCTTGATACTTCCGACATGACGATAGACGAAGTGGCAGAGCATATTTTAAAAGCAGTACAGGAGAAATAAGATGCTGTATTCATTTTTGGATGTTGTACTGGGAATTTTGTTTAAAATTTTTCTGCGGCTTGAAGTACACGGCGCGGAAAATATTCCCAAAACAGGACCGCTTGTTATAGCAAGCAACCATTTAAGCCTGCTCGACCCGCCGGTTATAGGCGTTGCTGCACCGCGCAAGGTGCATTTTATGGCCAAGCGCGAACTTTTTGTGCCGGTGCTCGGCTACATTTATAAAACTCTGGGCGCGTTTCCGGTTAACCGCGGCGGCGCGGACAGGGCGGCAATCAAGCACGGCATTGAAATTCTGCAAAGCGGCGAGGTGCTGGCGATATTCCCGGAAGGGACGCGCAGTAAAACCGGGCAGCTTGGCAAACTTGAGCCGGGCGCGCTGATGATGGCCGGAAAAACCAGCGCCGTTATTGTGCCGACGGCAGTAAGCGGCACGGATATCAAGCGCTGCGGCAGGCTGTGGCCAAAAGTTGTGGTAAAATTCGGCACGCCGGTGCCTTTTCCGCCGGTTGGCTTAAATAAAGAGGTTTTGCAGGATTTGACAGATAAATTAACGGCAGACATAAAAGCTCTGCAGGGAGTGAAGTAACATGCAGGTGTTTGTGGCAGAGCCTTGCGGCTTTTGCTATGGAGTTAAGCGCGCTGTGGATATGGCGCGCGGCGAGTGCGGCAAAGAAACGCATGCGGCAACTTTGGGGCCGCTTATACATAACCCGCAGCTTACGGCGGAACTGGCAGCAGGAGGAGTAAACTGCTGCGACAGCCTTGACAGCTTTGCAAAAGGCGATACGGTTATTTTCCGTTCGCACGGAGTAGGTCCTGAAATTTACGCAGAAGCGGAAGCAAAAGGCCTGAATATTATTGATGCAACCTGCCCGCATGTGCGTGCTGCACAGTTAAAAGCAAAAAAACTTGCCGATGACGGATATTTTGTTATAATTATAGGAGAAAAAAATCATCCTGAAGTAAAAAGTATCTCGGCATGGGCAGGAAAAAATGCTATAATAGTAGAATATAATAAAGATATTGCCGGTATACCCGTTGCAGATAAATATGGAGTTACGATTCAGACTACTTTTGAGCTGGCAAAATTTGAAGAACTGCTTGCCGGAATTCAAAAAGAAAGGCCGGGAGAGTACAAAATAGAAAAAACTATCTGTACGGCAACAAGCGAGCGTCAGAACGCCGCAAGGGAACTTGCGGGAAAAGTTGATGCATTTATTGTTATCGGCGGTAAAAACAGCGCCAACACAAGGCATTTATATGATATTGTGTCTGCACGCTGTAAAATTGCATACCACATCGAAACGGCTGCGGAATTAAAACCGGAAATGTTTCGTGGTTGCACCAAAATTGGCATAACGGCCGGTGCTTCGACGCCGGACCGATTAATCAAGGAGGCTTTATTTGTAATGGAAAACATGGAAAACATGGAATCTTTTGAAAGTATGCTGGAGCAGAGTTGGGAAAACAACGACATTTATCCCGGCAAAATCGTGAAGGCTACTGTTATTCAAAAAGATAAGGATGAAGTTTATGTAGACTTTGGCTATATGAAAGAAGGCGCCATCGCTTACAGCGAATGGGCTGCCGGAGATCCTGAAGAAGTAGCAAAAACAATTAATGTAGGCGACGAAGTTGAAGCAAAGGTTATTCCCGGCACTTCCAAAGATGATTTTGTACGCCTTTCCAAAATCCGTGCCGAACAGGACGCAGCATGGAAAAACGTTCCCGAACTTGCTGAAGGCGAAAAACGCCCGGCAACCGTTAAAGTTCTGCGCGTAATTAAAAACCGCCAGAAAAACATTGTAGGCCTTGCCGTTGCAGTTGAAGGCGTTGAAGGCTTTATGCCCGCATCCCACGTTGAACTGAAACGCGTTGAGGACTTCACTCCGTATATCGGTCAGGAACTGGAAGCAGAAATTATTGAAGTTGACACTGCTAAAAAACGCCTGGTAGTTTCCCGCCGTGATTTACTGCGCGCTGAACGCGAAGCAAAAGCACAGGCATGGCGCGAAGCTAAGGCTGCCAGAGCTGCAGAACGTGCAGCAGCACGCGAAGCTGCTGAAGAAGAAGCATACAACAGCGTTGAAGAAGGCCAGGTTGTACCGGGCAAAGTTCTGCGCATTGCTGATTTCGGCCTGTTTGTTGAAGTAGGCAAAGGCCTTGTTGGTCTTGTTCACAATACCGAACTTTCCTGGGATCGCAATGTAAAAGCAAGCGATTTCGAACCCGAAACCGAAGTTACCGTTCTCATTAAGAAAATTGACCGCGAAAACAAACGCGTTGCCCTCAGCATTAAAGCAACTCAGGAAGATCCCTGGGTAACCGAAGCAAACGCACTTCCGGAAGGCGCTATCGTTAAAGGCATTGTAACCCGTTTCCTGCCTTTCGGCGCTATCGTTAAAGTAACCGACAGGGTAGAAGGCCTTGTACACGTATCCGAAATTGCCGATACCCGCGTTGAAAAACCGGAAGACGTTCTTGAAGTTGGCCAGGAAGTTGTTGTTAAAGTTATCAAAAAAGATATGGAACACAAAAAAATCGGCCTGAGCATTGCCAAAGCTGCCAAAGAAAAAGAAAAAGCAGAATACAGTGCTTATCTTAACAACAAACCGGAACTGACTCTTGACCTTTCCGAACAGCTTGAAACTTTAAAATAATTTTACGGTGGTAATTAATGTCGCGTGAACAGAGGAAACTTGACCATATCAAATATGCGCTGAAGCTTGGTGACGGACCGCTCACCAACGGCCTGGAGAATGTACATTTTGTACATAACTGCCTGCCGGAGCTTAACCCGCAGGATATAGTCCTTTCCTCTCAGTTCGGCGGCATTTTCTTTTTATCTCCGTTTTTAATCAATGCCGTTACAGGCGGAGCAGACGCCGTTACGGAAATTAACAGGCGGCTTGCGCGTGCGGCAAAAAAAGCGGGCGCGGCAATAGCGGTAGGCTCGCAGTACGGTTCTGTTAAAAATAAAACCAACTACCAAAGCTACGAGGTTGTACGCGAGGAATATCCGGACGGCATTATTTTTGCCAATACCAGCGCGCTGGCCACGCCGGAAGAAGCTCTGGAGGCTGTGCGCATGCTTGACGCCGATGCCTTGCAGATACATTTAAACCCCGCACAGGAACTGATTATGCCCGAAGGCGACAGGGATTTTAAAGGCCTGTTTGCCAATATGCAGCGCATACTTGATAAATGCCCTGTGCCCGTAATAGTTAAGGAAACCGGATGCGGCATGGCGGCGCGGCAGGTTAAGCAGCTTTTAAAAGCGGGCTTTACCTGTTTTGATGTCGGCGGTGCAGGTGGTACCAATTTTCCGGCTATTGAGTCGGAACGCTACGGCGGCACGGCGCTTTTAAACGGCTGGGGGCTTAACACGGCCCAATCGCTTTTGGAAGCTGGCGGAGTATGCGGCAGCGAAGGTTATATTGCAGCCTGCGGCGGCATACGCAGCGGCTTGGACGCGGCAAAGGCACTGGCGCTTGGCGCGGATATAGCCGGCATGGCAGGCAATGTGCTGGAAGCGGCTGTAAACAAAGGCGAGGACGCGGCGGCAGAAATAATTTTGCAGGCCGAAGAAGAACTGCGCATGCTGATGCTGTTAACTGGTTCTTCCGATATCAAAAGCCTGAGGGCAAAGCCGCTGTATTTTACAGGCAGCCTGCTTGATTTTATGCAGTGCCGAGGTTGGGAACCTGCGGAAGTTGCCCGCTCAAGAAGATAAAAAATAAAACGGTATAACATTTTGTTATACCGTTTTCTGTATTATAGTTTTATTTAAGATACTTTTATTAAAATTTAGATGTAGTTGCAGCATTTAGGTCCGTAAATTTTGCTCATTATTCAATCGCAAAATTTGCGTAGCTTCGCTGGCACAATTATTGCCATCGTTATTACTCGGCACTAATTGGCGCTCAGCTAAATAAAAAAGAAGCCGAATACCAAGGTATCAGGCTTCTTTTAAAATCCGTAACAATCAGATAGCGCGGTTAACTTTACCGGAACGCAAGCAACGGGTGCAAACGTTAATACGTTTTACAGAACCGTTTACAACGGCTCTTACTTGCTGAATGTTCGGTTTCCAAGCGCGTTTAGAATGTCTATTGGAATGGCTGACGTTACAACCAGCTTGAATACCTTTGCCGCAAACTTCGCAAATGGATGCCATGAGTCCCACCTCCTTAACGTAATTCCAGCATCAGTTACAAATTTAACAGAAGTATCATACCATAGAATGAAATTAAAAGCAAGTTATTTTTAGATTGGCAGTGTGATTTTATGTGGTGGCAGGAGCCAATTACAAAATTAAAGGGTATCGGGCCTAAAAAAGCGGCAGATTTTGCAAATTTAAACATTTTTACCATTGGCGATTTGCTGAACCGTTATCCCCGTACTTATGTAGACCAGAGCAAAGTTAAAACAATAGCGGAGCTTGCAACAGACGGAGAAAAGCAGTTGTTTTGCGCTGAGGTTTACCGCGTGGCGGACAGAATATCGGCAAGGCGCATGCGTTATACGCTGGTAACGCTTAAAGACGCTACCGGCTTTGCTGAGCTGTATATGTTCGCGCATCAGCGTTTTCAGACGCGCAATTTTAATCCGGGTACGCAGCTTTTGGTGGACGGCAAGGTGCAGCCGGGGCGCGGTGCAAAAATGGTAACGGATGCTTACGTGCAGATTTTAAAAGACGGCGAAAGCGCTTCTGCACCCGGTATTTTGCCGGTATATGCTTTAAGCGGCGCTCTGACGCAGCAGAATGTGCGTACAGCCGTTAAAACGGCTCTGGCCATGGCAGAAGACTACCTGCCGGAATCGCTGCCGCAGGAGATAATTGACGCCAAAAAATTGCCTCCGCGTTTTGAAGCCGTTAAAAACATTCATTTTCCCGCAAGTTTTGCGGAACTTGCCCGGGCACGCAGCCGTTTTATTTTTGAAGAACTGTTTTTATTGCAGTGCGGGCTTTTGTATTACCGCAGCAGGGTAAAAAGCACGCGCAGCGGCATAAAAATGGCGCCTGACGGCACGCTTTTGCAAAAAGTGCTGGCGCAGCTGCCTTTTAAACTTACGGAAGCGCAGCAAAAGGCATGGCAGGATATAAGCCTTGACATGCAGGATAAAAAGCCCATGCACAGGCTTTTGCAGGGCGATGTAGGCAGCGGCAAAACCGTTGTATCGGCACTGGCGCTTGCCAAGGCTGCGGAAAACGGGTATCAGGCCTGCATTATGGTGCCGACGGAAATTCTGGCCCAGCAGCATTACGAAACTTTGCAGGCATTTCTGGAGCCTGCCGGTATCAGCTGCGGGCTGTTAACCAGCAGCGTTAAGGGCGTGCGCCGCCGCGAACTTTTGGAAAACCTTGCGGCAGGCAGTTTGCAGGTACTTGTAGGCACGCATGCTTTAATACAGGATGACGTTATCTTCGATAAACTCGCGCTCGTCGTTACGGATGAACAGCACCGCTTCGGCGTTGAGCAGCGCGCCAAACTGGCAAATAAATCGGCTTACGAGCCGGATGTTCTGGTTATGACGGCAACGCCGATACCGCGTACGCTGGCGCTGACGGTGTACGGTGATTTGGACGTTTCGGTAATGAAGGGCATGCCGCCGGGACGCAAGAGCATAAAAACGCTGTGCTACACCGGCGACAAGCGTCGTGATGTTTACGCAGGCATGGTGCGGCAGATTAAAGCCGGGCATCAGGCATATATCGTCTGTGCGGTGATAGAGCCGGGTGAAATGCCGGGCGTGCGTGCTGCAGCAGAGGTTTATAAAGAATTGCAGCGCACTTTTTTAAAGAATATACCATGCGCACTGCTGCATGGCAAAATGAAGCCTGCCGAAAAAGAAACGGTGATGGAAGATTTTGCCGCCGGTAAAATAAAAGCGCTTATCAGCACCACGGTTATAGAAGTTGGCGTTAACGTGCCAAATGCCACGCTGATGATAATTGAAAACGCCGACCGTTTCGGCCTTGCACAGCTGCACCAGCTGCGCGGGCGTGTAGGGCGCGGCGAGGCGCAGTCTTTCTGCGTGCTGCTTACTGATTCGGACAGCCCGGAAACACTGGCGCGCCTTAACGTGCTGCATACCTCAAACGATGGTTTTTACCTTGCCGAGCAGGATTTAAAACTGCGCGGTGCGGGCCAGCTTTTTGGCCTGCGGCAGCATGGCTTGCCTGATTTATATATTGCTGATATACTTCAAGATACAGATGTTTTGATAGAAGCGCGCGCCCTTGCCAAAAAAACGCTGGCAGACGCAGGGCAGACTGCGGAAATTACCAAAGTTCTGGACGCGCAGTTTGACGAACGCTTTAAACGTATATTTAATTCGTAACGGAGGCCCCAATGCCGGAAGAAAAATGGTATCAAAACCCGGAAAAAGCATCACAGGCGGCTGCGGTAATTATTTTAGCCCTGGCCGCTTTGTTAACGTGGCTGTTTGCCGGTGAAGAAGTTAAAAAAATGTTTGCCCTGGCCGTCAGCGGCGATGTGGAAGCGCTGGCAGCGTATTTCCGCTCTTTTGGGGCGTGGGCAATGCTTATAAGCTTCCTGCTTGATGTATTAATCAACGCGGGCAGCATTTTCCCGTCCATCTTTATTTCTACCGCCAACGGGCTTATTTTCGGTTTGCCGCTGGGCATTTTAATTTCGTGGCTGGCAGAAACAACCGGCGTTGTTATCAGCTTCTGGCTGATGCGTTATCTGTTCCGCAGTGCAGCAGAGAAAATGATTGCCAAAAGCCCGATGCTGATGAAAATTGACGATTTGAGCGGGCGCAAAGGGCTGCAATGGATGGCGGCGGCAAGAATGCTGCCGTATTTTCCGTCCGGAATTTTAACGGCGATTGGCGCGGTAAGCAAAATTTCTACGCGCGATTACATTATTGCCAACCTTATAGGCAAGTTCCCTTCAACGGCGCTGGAGGTTGTTATAGGGCACGATATTGTTAATTTTCAGCAGCACAGCGAACGCCTTGCCGTGCTGGTAACCGTGGCAATACTTATTTTTGCCGCTTACAAATATTACTACAAAAAATAATTGTTTTCTTTTAGCACTCTGTTGTGTTTTCTTTGGCTGTAAGGTATAATTAAACCAGCAGTTATTTTAAAGAAGATTCAAAAGGAGGCAGCTATGAGCAAACACCAATTTACGGATATCCGCGTTGCCATCGAGCCGGATAATCCTTCCATCCAGCGTCTGGAGTTTAAGTGCATTAAATGCGGAAACTGCAAAACCGTCTGCACCGATTATATCGGCGTATGCGGAACTTATGACCTTAAGGCAACGGGTGATAAGCCTATCTGCATTAACTGCGGGCAGTGCGCCAATGTTTGCCCGGCAGACAGCATTACCGAAAAAATAGAAGCGTATCAGGTAATGGCAGAAATCCGCGATGAGGATAAAATTGTAATTTTCAGCACTTCGCCTTCCGTGCGTATTGCTTTGGGCGAAGAATTCGGCATGCCCGACGGCAGCTTTGTTGAAGGCAAAATGGTTGCGCTTTTGCGCAGGATTGGCGCAGATTATGTGCTTGATACCAACTTTGCCGCCGATATGACGATTGTGGAAGAAGCAAGCGAGCTTTTACAACGCATTACTGAAGGCAATAAGCCGCTGCCGCAGTTTACCAGCTGCTGCCCGGCATGGGTTAAATTTGCAGAAACGTATTACCCCGAAATGCTGCCGCATATTTCCAGTGCCAAAAGCCCTATCGGCATGCAGGGGCCAACCATTAAAACATATTTTGCCAAAAAGATGGGCATTGACCCGCGCAAAATTGTCAACGTGGCAGTTACGCCCTGCACCGCCAAAAAGTTTGAAATCCGCCGCGGCGAGATGAATGCGGCCGGGCGTTACCTTGGCATTGAAGATGTGCGTGATATGGACTACGTTATTACCACGCGCGAACTGGCAATGCTTGCCAAAGACGAAGGCATTGATTTTGCCGCGCTGGAGGATTCTGCCTATGATGATTTAATGGGGCAGGCGAGCGGCGCAGGCGTTATTTTCGGCAACACCGGCGGCGTTATGGAAGCGGCAATCCGTACGGCTTACTGCTACGCAACCGGCAAGGACGCACCGCAGGCTTTGTACGATTTGCAGCCCGTACGCGGTATGGACGGCATCCGCGAGGCGGAAGTTGATATTGAAGGAACCAAAGTTAAAGTGGCTGTTGTTTACGGCACTGCCAACGCCCGGAGGCTGATTGAAAAAATTAAAGCCGGCGAAGCAGAGTACCACTTTGTGGAAGTTATGGCCTGCCCGGGCGGCTGCATCGGCGGCGGCGGACAGCCCAAAGACAAGGAATATAAAGGCGACGCTCTGCGTGCGGCTCGTATTGAAGGTCTTTATAAGCGCGACAGCAGCATGAAACTGCGTTTAAGCCACGAAAACCCGGAAATTAAAGCCTTGTATGCAGATTTTTACGGCAAACCGCTGAGCGAACTGGCGGAACAGATGCTGCATACCGTATATTTTGACCGCAGTGCGGATTTGGGCGGCGTATATATCGCGCCCGGCGCGGAAAAACAGCCTGCGGAAGAAGGAGCAGCACCGCAGCAGGAAGCAGGTACGCATAAATGGCGCTGCAAGGTTTGCGGCTATATATATGAAGGCGAAGCTTTGCCGGAGGATTATAAATGCCCGCTGTGCGGTATGGGCGCCAATATGTTTGAAAAAATAGAATAGTTTTGCCAAAGCCTCTGCCTTAAAAACGGGCAGGGGCTTTTTGCTGCGTAAAAAAAGCAAAAAAATTAAAAAATTTTGTAAAAAATAGTGAAGGAAAATAAAAAATGTTGTAGAATATATGGCAGGTAAACCAAAAATGAGAGAAAACTAGGAGGACAAAAAATGCATAGTTACAGCATTGAGCTTGGCGGCAGAACGCTGACGATGGAAATCGGCAAAATTGCCAAGCAGGCCAACGGCGCAGTATTGGTGCGCTATGGCGACACTGCGGTAGTAGTTGCTGCTACCGGTACCAAAACACCGCGTGAAGGTGTAGACTTTTTCCCTTTGACTGTTGATTTTGAAGAAAAAATGTACGCTGTGGGTAAAATCCCCGGCGGCTTTATTAAACGTGAAGGACGCCCGGCTGAAACCGCTATTTTAACCAGCCGTCTTATCGACCGCCCGATCCGCCCGATGTTCCCGGAAGGCTACCATAACGACGTGCAGATTGTTGCAACCGCCGTTTCCGTAGACCCAGACAACGCACCGGATATTCCGGCAATGATTGGCGCTTCCTGCGCACTTTCCATTTCCGATATTCCGTTTGAAGGCCCTATCGCCGGTGTGCGCGTAGGCATGATTGACGGCCAGTACATTATTAACCCGACCATTGAACAGGCTAAAGTAAGCCGCCTGAACCTTGCTGTTGCAGGCACCAAAGACGCTATTTTGATGGTTGAAGCAGGTGCCAAGGAAATCAGCGAAGATGAAATGCTGGACGCTATCTGGTTCGGCCACGAAGAAATTAAAAAGCTGGTTGAATGGCAGGAAAAAATTATGGCAGAAGTTGGCAAACCCAAAATGGAAGTGCCTGTTTACGAACCTCCTGCCGAGCTTGCCGCAGAAATTGAAGCTTACGGCGCTGAACAGCTGAAAGCAGCCCTGATGGACGCCAACAAGCTGGAACGCGAAGAAAACGTTGCCCGCATTAAAGCTGAAATCGCCGACGCATTTATGGAAAAATACCCTGACAATGCCAAAGACGTTGCTTATATTACCCAGAAACTCGTTAAAAAGATTGTACGCCGCACCATTTCCGTGGATAAAATCCGCCCGGACGGACGTGCGCTTGACGAAGTACGCCCTGTAACCTGCGAAGTAGGCCTCTTAGCACGCCCGCACGGCAGCGCGCTCTTTACCCGCGGCCAGACTCAGATTCTGAACGTGCTGGCACTGGCTCCGCTCAGCGAAGCACAGACTTTGGACGGACTTGGCGTAGAGCTTACCAAACGTTATATCCATCACTATAACTTCCCGCCGTACAGTGTTGGCGAAACCAAACCGCTGCGCAGCCCGGGCCGCCGCGAAATCGGCCATGGCGCACTGGCAGAACGCGCACTTTTGCCGGTAATTCCTTCCGAAGAAGAATTCCCGTATGCAATCCGCCTGGTTTCCGAAACTCTGGAATCCAACGGTTCTTCCTCCATGGGCAGTGTTTGCGCAAGCACACTTTCCCTTATGGACGCTGGCGTGCCTATTAAAGCACCGGTTGCCGGCGTAGCAATGGGCCTTGTAAAAGACGGCGATTATTTCACCATTCTTACCGATATTCAGGGCCTTGAAGATGCTCTCGGCGATATGGACTTTAAGGTTGCCGGTACTAAAAACGGCATTACCGCCATCCAGATGGATATTAAGATTGACGGCATCAACAAGGAAATTTTCAAACAGGCTCTTGCACAGGCTAAACGCGGCCGCGAACACATCATGGGCATTATGCTTGACTGCATTGCCGAACCGCGCAAAGAACTGTCCAAATACGCTCCGAAAATTACCACCATCCATGTTGACCCCGAAAAAATCAGCAAAATTATTGGCCCCGGCGGCAAAACCATTAAAAAGATTGTTGAAGAAACCGGCGCTAAAATTGATATTGAAGAAGATGGCCGCGTATATATCGCCGCAGTTAACAGCGAAGAAGCTGCAAAAGCAATCGATATGATTAATGGCATTACCGCCGAAGCGGAAGTTGGCAAAGTTTATACCGGCAAAGTTACCCGCCTGATGGCGTTTGGTGCTTTTGTTGAAATTCTGCCGGGCAAAGAAGGTTTGGTTCATATTTCCCAGCTTTCTACCGAGCGTGTAAATAAAGTTGAAGATGTTGTTTCCGTCGGCGATGAAATCGTTGTAAAAGTTACGGAAATTGACCAGAAGGGCCGCATTAACCTGTCCCGCAAAGCAGTGCTGGCAGGCGGCTTAAGCAAATAATTTAAGTAAAAACTAAATCCCGCTGAATTATTTTCGGCGGGATTTTTTATAATGAGGTGTACTATGAAATTACGTGGTTTTGAAAAAATTACTTCTTTTAAAGAAGTTGATTTCCCCATGCCGGAACGCAAAACAAAAATGGCGGCCGGGTATGATATCTGCCTGCCGCAGGACATTACCATTAAGGCACATACCATGCAAATGGTGCCGACCGGCGTGAAAGCCTACATGCAGGACGACGAGTTTTTGGGCGTGCATATCCGCAGCAGCATGGCGGTTAAAAAAGGGCTGGCGCTGGTGAACAACGTGGGCATTATTGACGCCGATTATTACAATAACGAAGACAATGAAGGGCACATTATGCTGGGGCTGTATAACACGACGGACAGCGATGTTACCCTGGCAAAAGGCGAGCGCGTGGCACAGGGCATTTTTTATAAATACCTTACGGCTGACGGCGACAGCGCCGACGCAACCCGCAGCGGCGGCTTTGGCAGCACGGGCGATAAATAAACTGTACCCTTAAAAATTAAATAATACTAAAATTTAAATTACCGGTTTTAAAAGACTGCTTGTAAGTGCAAACGCGCTTGCAGGCAGTCTTTTTTTGCGTAAAAACGGAGTTAAGTTAAAGTTCAATAGTAGAAATTTTATTTTAAAAGTGATATAATACATAATAATTGATTGTAAAATAAAGTTACAGATAAGTTTTAAATAAAAACTAAACTTAGGGTGAGAAAACGTGGCAGAAAATCTGCAAAAAATAAATAAGTATACCAATATTATTTTACCGTTTGTATTAATTTGTGTTGACTACATCGCCATAGTATGTGCAGAAGAACTTGCCTTTAACTTCCGTAACTTCTATACCGGTAACAGCAACCTGCATATTTCCTGGCTTAACTTCTGGGTAGTATTTCCGCTGCTTTATTTAATCTTTTTAAATATTGAACAGCTCTACAACCGCCGCGCGCAGTTCTGGCAGATAATCCAAAAACTCTTTATTACAAGCTGCTACGCTGTTACAAGCATCATCATATTACTCTATATAGCGCGTATTGCAGGATCAACTTCCAGAATGTTTATTGCAGTTTTCTGGATATTGAGCTTTATCCTGCTTGTCATCTTCCGCTACATCGTAAAAAAGATACTTGAAAAATATCAGCTATTACAAATACCTATACTCATTATCGGCGCAGGCAAAACAGCAGAACTACTTGTACAAGGCATTAAAAACGATGCCGGTATGGGCTATAAAATAATAGGACTTTTAGAAGACAATAAAGTAGAAGAAGGCATACTTGAAAATTATCCAGTGCTCGGTAAATTTACAGACGCTGAAGCAGTAATAACAAAATATAACATCAACCATGTATTTATAGCAGCGCCCGGTTTGGAACAAGGTAAACTTACAAAATTAATCTACAAAGTACAGCCCTTAGTAAAAAGCATGGGCGTAATACCAAATCTTGTAGGCGTACCAATGGGAGGTATAGAAGCAGAAAGCCTGTTTAACGAAAAACTAATGTTGCTGCGGCTAAAAAATAATTTAGCAAGACCAATAAACAGATGGATAAAAACAATCTTCGACTACGTGCTAACTATAACAGGTACAATTGCCATAAGTCCGATACTAATAGTAATAGCCTTATGGATATATAAAGACTCACCTGGTCCGGTAATCTTTAAGCATAGGCGTATAGGCAAAAATGGCAAGGAATTTAACTGTTACAAATTTCGCAGTATGTGCGTAGACGCCAAAGAAAAATTAGAACAGCTGTTAAAAACAGACCCGGAAGCGAGAGCAGAGTATGAGAAATATCATAAACTTGAAAATGACCCAAGAGTAACGAAATGCGGAAAATTTTTGCGTAAAACCAGCATTGATGAATTACCGCAAATTTTTAATGTACTTAAAGGTGAAATGAGTTTAATAGGGCCACGTCCATATATGGTAAGTGAATACCAAGAAGAAAAAGAAATGTTAAAAAATATAATACTTGCCAAGCCAGGAATAACAGGGTATTGGCAAGTATCAGGAAGAAATGATGTGACCTTTAAAGAAAGAATAGCAATGGAAGAATGGTATGTAACAAATTGGAATTTATGGATAGATTTAGTAATTTTGTATAAAACTTTTAAAGTCGTACTATTTAGAAAAGGTGCGTATTAAAAATAAAACTTACAGGAGTCCAAAATGAAAATAATAATTCTTGCTGGTGGCGGCGGTACAAGATTGTTTCCGCTTTCAAGGGCATGTTATCCAAAGCAATTTTTAAAAATAGCTGGTGAAAAATCTTTACTGCAGCAAACAGTAGAAAGATTTTTAATAATAGCTGAACAAAAAGATATCGTTATAGTTACAAATAAAGATTATATCTTTCATGTGCAGGAAGATTTGCACGAAATTGGTGCAGAAAAAATTAACGTAATAACAGAACCAACAGGCAAAAATACTGCGCCTGCTATTGCTTTGGCAATTAGCTATTGCAAAGATTATTTAAACTGTACTGATGATGAAATATTATTCGTAAGCCCGGCGGACCATTTAATAAAACCTGCCGAAAAATTTGCTGAACTTGTGCAACAAGCTGAACAAGTTTGCAGAGATAAAAACGATATTATAACAATAGGCGTTAAGCCCACTAAACCGGAAACTGGTTATGGTTACATACAGTCGGCAGATAAAATAGCAGACAACGTTTTTGCCGTAAAAAGTTTTAAAGAAAAACCGGATAAAGTAACTGCTGAAGAATATCTTGAAGCAGGCAATTATTACTGGAACGCAGGTATGTTTATGTTTTCTATCGCCAGAATGGAAACAGAATTAGAACAGTATATGCCTGAAATAGTTAAAATTAGCCAGCAAGGATATGAAATTTGCGTAAATAAATTTAATGAAATGCCTGATATTTCTATAGATTACGCAGTTGCTGAAAAAAGCACGCATATGGCAGTAACGCCGATGCAAGGTATTTACTGGAACGATATAGGCAGTTTTGATTCTATAGCTGAAGTATTGGCAGATAAAAATGGAAATGGAATTTATGGCGATGTTATTACCGCTGATTGCCAAAATACAACAATACTTGGCAGTGACAGGTTGATAAGCGGTATCGGACTGAAAGATTTAATAGTAGTAGATACTCCGGATTCTCTGCTTATAACAGAAAAAGGTAAAAGCCAGGAAGTTAAAAAAGTAGTAGAAAAACTAAAAAAAGAGCACCGCAAAGAAGCGATAGAAAACAGAACCATGTACAGACCTTGGGGAAGCTATACAATCCTTGCCGAAGGTGAAGGTTACAAAGTAAAACGCATAACAATAAAACCAGGTGCAAAATTAAGTCTGCAAATGCACTATCACCGCAGTGAACACTGGACGGTAATAAGTGGTACGGGCAAGCTTACATTGGATGACAAGGTAGTGATTTTTAAGGAAAACGAAAGCACCTATATACCAATAGCCGTAAAGCACAGGTTAGAAAATCCTGGGCAAATTCCGCTTTCAATAATAGAAGTACAGAATGGTAGGTATTTGGGTGAAGATGATATTGTAAGATTTGACGATGAGTATGGAAGACTTGAAAGAAGGAGCAATGACTAATGAAATCAGCTTTGATAACAGGTATAACTGGGCAGGATGGGGCTTATTTAGCAAAATTTTTATTAGAAAAAGGATATAAGGTTTATGGATTATTAGCACGTAGAGCTACAGCAACTACGTGGAGGTTAGCTGAACTGAATGTATTAGAAAAGATAGAATTGCTTGAAGGCGACTTAACTGATGTTACATCTCTTATAAGAGCTATAGAAATTGCAGAACCAGATGAATTTTATAATTTAGGTGCGCAAAGTTTTGTTGGAACATCTTGGAAACAACCTCAATTAACAGCCCAATCTACAGGTATGGGTGCTTTAAATTGTTTAGAGGCAATTCGTATTATAAATCCTAAAATTAAATTTTATCAGGCATCTACATCAGAAATGTTTGGAGGAATGCCTGAATATCCGATTCAATCTGAGAAAACACCATTTCATCCGAGATCTCCATATGGAGTAGCTAAACTTTTTGCACATTGGATGACTATTAACTATCGTGAAAGTTATGATATTTTCGGTTGCTGCGGAATTTTATTTAATCATGAATCTCCGCTGCGAGGTATAGAATTTGTAACACGTAAAGTAACGGATGCTGTTGCTCGCATAAAATTAGGAGTACAGAATGATTTGCATTTAGGAAATATTGATGCAAAACGCGATTGGGGGTTTGCTGGAGATTACGTGGAAGCTATGTGGCTGATGCTCCAGCAGGAAAAACCTGATACTTATGTTGTTGCAACCGGTAAAACAACTACCGTGCGTGATATGTGCAAAATAGCTTTTGAACATGTTGGTTTGGATTATGAAAAATACGTTGTTATAGATCCGGCGTTTTATCGTCCAGCAGAAGTTGACCTTTTGCTTGGTAATCCGCAAAAGGCAAAAGAAAAACTTGGTTGGGAAGCAAAAACCAGTTTAAAAGAATTGATTAATATGATGGTTGACGCAGATATTTGCAGAGTGAAACGTGAATTAAAATAATTAATCTGGTGAAATAAATGAAAGTATTGGTTACAGGTGCAGGCGGATTTGTAGGTAAACATCTGCTTAAAGCGTTGATTGATAGAAATCATATAGTTGCAGCATTAGGGATAGGATGTCAGACCTTAAAAGGTATGCCTGTTGCTTTATATGAAGCTAATATATTAGATTTTGTAGCTATTTTAGAAGCAATGAAGACTTTTAAACCAGATGCAGTAATTCATTTGGCAGCACAGAGCAATGTTCCTAAATCTTGGAATATGCCAGATGAAACAGCAAAAATTAACATAATTGGAACGATAAATGTTTTTAAAGCTATTTGTAACGTAAACATAAATGGCAAATTTATAAATATTGGTTCTGGTGATGAATATGGATTAACTGCCAGCAAATGTAGTTTGCTAACAGAAGATGTGAAATGTGAACCACAAAATCCTTATGCAATTTCTAAATTATGTGCAGAGCAAATGGTATTGCAATTAGGTAACCTCTATGGGTTAAATGTAATTTCTACAAGGTCGTTCAATCATTTTGGACCATATCAGCAAAAAGGTTTTGTAGTAAGTGATTTTGCCAGCCAAATTGCGGCTATAGTTTTAGGCAAACAAAAACCGGAAATTAAAGTTGGCAATATAGAAGTTGCAAGGGACTTTTTGTATGTTGGAGATATAGTAAATGCTTATACTGAGCTGCTTGAAAATAATGTAGAAAGTGGTGTCTATAACGTAGCTTCTGGCAAAAGTATGGTAATAAAAGATATTTTAAAATCGCTTATAAAATTATCGAATAAAGACATAGAAATTTTAGTTGATGATAGTAAGGTTAGGAAATATGATGTTAAAAGTTTTGCTGGAGATAATAGCAAAATACTAAAAGCTACAAATTGGAAATATGATAGTAATATTGAGAAACATTTAAAATACACTTTAGATTACTGGATAGATGAATTGGTGGAGAGAAAATGAAAGTAGCAATAGTACATGATTGGTTAGTTACTTATGCTGGTGCAGAAAGAGTCTTGGAACAATTATTAAATATTTTTCCAGAAGCCGATTTATATTCAATAGTAGATTTTTTACCTGAAAATAACCGTGCGTTTATAAAAAATAAAAAAGTAACTACAAGTTTTATACAAAATTTGCCAAAGGCTAAAACTAAATATCGTAATTATTTACCATTAATGCCATTAGCAATAGAGCAATTTGACTTGAGAGGCTATGATTTAATTATTTCAAGTTCTCATTGTGTGGCAAAGGGTGTAATAACGGGGCCTGATCAAAAACATATTTGTATATGTTATACTCCGGTACGATATGCGTGGGATTTACAAGGTCAATATTTAAGAGAAAGCAGGCTTACTAAAGGGTTAAAAGGATGGCTTGCCAAAGCAATACTTCATTACATTCGTTTGTGGGATTTACGTACAGTTAATGGAGTAGATGAGTTTATTGCTATTTCTGATTACATAAAAAGAAGAATCTGGAAAATATACAGACGTGAATCTAAAGTAATTTATCCGCCTGTTGATGTAGAGAGTTTTGAGTTTTGTGAAAGAAAGGAAGATTTTTATTTAACAGCTTCAAGAATGGTTCCATATAAAAAGATGGATTTAATTGTAGAAGCGTTCAGCAAAATGCCTGATAAAAAACTTATTGTTATAGGTGATGGACCTGATTTTAAAAAGATAAAAGACAAAGCCGGTAAAAACGTAACGCTTTTAGGTTACCAGCCTTTTGAAGTTTTAAAAGAACATATGCAAAAAGCGCAGGCATTTATATTTGCTGCTGAAGAAGATTTTGGCATAACTCCGGTGGAAGCGCAGGCCTGTGGAACGCCTGTTATAGCCTATGGCAAAGGCGGAGCGTTAGAAACAGTAATGGGAGTAGATAACGAGAAACCAACAGGTGTGTTTTTTGAAGAACAAACGATTGAAAGCATTTGCAAGGCAGTTAAAAAGTTTGAAAACGTTAAAAATAAAATTAAACCGCAAATTTGCAGGTCAAATGCTGAACGGTTTAGTAATGAAAGATTTTTAAGAGAGATAAAAAAGTTATATATAAAATAGTGTAATTTATAATTTTTAATCAAAATTTAAATAAGAATGTATTTTGAGGTTTTATTGTGGAAGCATTTTTAACAAAATTAAGTTCCTATAATTTTATTAATTATATATTTCCGGGTGTTTTATTAAATTATTTTTGCAGCAAGATTTTTGATATTGAATTATTAAATAATTGTACAGAAATAGAAAAATTATTTATTTACTATTTTATTGGCTTATTTGTTAGTCGTATTGGATCGCTTATATTAGAACCTGCTGTACGAAAAATAAATTTTATAACGTATGCGTCGTATAGTGATTATGTAACTGCAAAAGCAATGGATAAAGATATAGAAACGTTCCTTGAAATTGGAAATACTTATAGAACATTAGCTGCATTGTTTTTGTTTTTGACATTAATTTGTTTATTTCATATGATTTTTAATTTTCTAAATTATTGTTTGAAAAATACAAATCAGTTTATGTTTATAATATCAGGAACATTGTTATCAATTACATTCTTTATATGTTTTTTAGTTTCTTATAAAAAACAGGTCGGGTATATAAAAAAGAGAATCACGAAAACTTTAACAAAATAGTTTTGAGGAGAAGTTTATGGAAAGAGTACACTTTTTAAACGTTAAACAGGGCGATTGTATTTGGATAGAACATAGTTCTGGTAGAAATACTGTTATTGACATTTGCAACGGTAATGCAGAGAATGAAGACAGTTTGGCAGAAGAAATGTTTAAAGGTTCTTCTAATACATTAGGTAATTATAACCAGAAAGCACATCCAACTAATCCAATAGAATATTTTGATGTAAATGGGCTACAAAATATTTTTAGGTTTATTTTAAGTCATCCGGATATGGACCATATGGATGGAATAGAAAGATTATTTAAAGAATTTAATATTGCAAATTTTTGGGACACTGATAATAACAAAACAATAGATTCATTTAATGGAATATATAAAAAAGAAGATTGGTATTATTACCAACAGATTAGAAAATGTGGAGGGAATACAAAGGTATTAAGACTATTAGCTGCTGTTGAAGGTGAATATTATACAAATGACCATATTGAAATACTATCACCAACAGCAGAATTAATAGAAACAGCAAAAAGAAATGATAATTATAATACATCTTCTTATGTTTTGCTTTTTACTGCATGGAACGGTAAAAAAGTTGTGCTTGCTGGTGATAGTGATGAAATTGCTTGGGAAAGCATTATGGCACTATATAGTGAAAAGCTTACAAATATAGATTTGTTGATTGCTCCTCATCATGGAAGAAAAACTGGTGGGTGTTCAAAATATTTAAATGTGTTAAATCCTAAATTAACGCTGTTTGGCAACGCACAATCTGAATACTTAGATTATGGGAGTTGGTATAATAAAGGTTTAAAATACATTACAAATAATCAGGCAGGAAACGTTATTATTGAGTTTGGTAATATTTTGTGCGCAGAGGTATATGTAAGTAATTATAATTTTGCTTTAGATTATGTGTGTAAGTATGGAGAAGGGAAATATAGACCTTCATCAAAAAGCACTCCAATAGGGGATATTTATTTAATTGATGAAATTTAAAACTCCATTGGATTAATATTTTATGAAAAGATACATGCTAGTTATATGTAAGATATTTAGTTATATTAATGATTAATTATGAAAAAGATATTATTTATTTCAACGTTATATTATCCGTATCATGTTGGTGGGGCGGAAATATCAACACAGATATTAGCTGAAAAATTAGCAGAAAAGAAAGAAAAATATAGTGTTTCCGTATTAACTTATGATAGGCATAATAGTATTGCTAAATTTAATGGGGTAAAAATTATTCGCCATAATTTTTCTAATAATACTTCTAATACTTCGCCTATAATAAATGATAATAATTTTGAAGCAATTGTTTTATTAAAGAAAGCTATTGGTAAAATAAATGACATTTTTTTATCAAAGCATAAAAAAGAATTTTATAATTCATTTTTAAAAAAATATGATTTAGTTATAACTTCTGGAAATTGTTCAAAAATGGGAATACGTGATTTATGGAGATGTTCTGCTTATTTAAATATACCGTTAGTACATATAATTAGAGACTCATTTCTGTTATACCCAATTAAACAACACCCTTCTAAAATTCCGTTGCTAGATAACCTGTTTAGATATTTGATGTTAAAAGATACAAATAAAGTAAAATATTTTGTTTCTCCAAGTATTAGAATATTACAAAACCATTTTAAATATGGTTTAAAACAAGAAAACTATTATGTAATACCTAATACTGTAGATGATCAGCTATGTAATGAATTACAATTTAAAGAAAAACAAAACAATGTTTTATATGTTGGAAGAATTGACCATAATAAAGGTTGCCATACTTTAATAAAAGCATTTTTAAAATTGGCAGAGCAACATAAGGACTATAAATTATTACTAATAGGCAAAAAAGTTGATGTGGAAATACCGGAACATAAGCAGATAGAGGTTTTAGGGCATAAGCCTATTAAAGATGTGTATCAATATATGTCTAAATCTAAATTGGTGGTTTTACCATCCGAATGGGAGGAAGCTTTTGGTAGAGTTATTGTAGAGGCTGTTTTTAACCATACAATATCTATTGGCAGTGATAGTGGTGGCATACCAGGAATTTTTGAAAACGATAATAGATTTATTTTTCAAAAGGGGAATGTAGAAGAACTTTATGGAAAAATGGCTTACTATATGTCGTTAGATGAAAAACATTATGATTTTTTCTTAAATTATTTGTTAAATAAATTTAAGAAATATCGTTTAAAAGAACATATTAATATATGGGATAATTATATAAATCAAATACTTGAAAGAGAGAAAGCGGGAAAATAATAATGCAAATAGCAGTAGCAGGAACAGGATATGTAGGGTTAAGTTTAAGCGTGTTACTCGCGCAGCATAACCAAGTAACGGCAGTAGATATTATTAAAGAAAAAGTAGAACAGATTAATAACAAAATATCCCCTATTGTAGATAAAGTAATAGAAGAATATTTGCTAAATTATCAACTTAATTTAACAGCAACTACAGATGCTGAAGCAGCATATAGCAAAGCTGAATTTGTTATTATTGCAACGCCTACTAATTATGATCCGGAAAAGAATTATTTTGATACATCTTCTGTCGAAAGCGTAATAGAAATAGTTTTAAGAGTTAACCCTAATGCAGTAATGGTAATAAAAAGCACAGTGCCTGTTGGTTACACAAAAGAAATACGTGCAAAATATAAAACAGATAATATTTTATTTAGCCCGGAATTTTTACGCGAAGGTAAAGCTCTGTATGACAACCTTTACCCAAGCCGTATAGTTGTAGGCGTACCAGAAGGTAATGAGCTACTGCGACAAAAAGCAGAAACTTTCGCTAATCTTTTAAAAGAAGGAGCAATAAAAAAGAAAGTACCGGTGTTATTTGCAGGGCTTACAGAAGCAGAAGCAATAAAACTTTTTGCCAATACATATTTAGCACTTAGGGTAAGCTATTTTAATGAACTTGATACCTACGCAGAAATGCGTAATCTCAATACAGCAGAGATTATTAAAGGCATCGGCTATGACCCAAGAATAGGTGACTTTTATAATAACCCATCCTTTGGTTATGGTGGTTACTGTCTGCCGAAAGATACGAAACAACTATTAGCAAACTATAAAGACGTGCCTGAAAACTTAATAGGAGCAATAGTAGAAGCTAACAGGACAAGAAAAAACTTTATAGCAAACCAGATATTGAAAAAAGCCGGGTTTAAAGGTGACGGTATTGGTGAACAGATAACGGTAGGCGTATACCGTTTAACAATGAAAGCAAACAGCGATAACTTCCGTCAAAGCAGCATACAGGGAGTAATGAAACGCTTAAAAGCACAGGGAATAGAACTCATAATTTATGAACCAACCTTGCATGATGGCGAAACATTCTTTGGAAACAAAGTAGTAAATGATTTAGAAAAATTTAAAGAAGAAAGCCAAGTAATAATCGCCAACAGATATGATGAACTTTTAGATGATGTTAAAGAAAAAGTATATACAAGAGATTTATTTGAAAGAGATTAAATAATGAATATGGACAATATTGTATTTGTAATACTTAATTATAACTTATTTGAAGAAGTTGTAGATTGTGTTAATTCCATAAAAAATAAAATAGATACTAAAAAATATCATATTATCATCGTTGATAATTGTTCGCCAAACAATTCTGGTATGAAATTATTAAATTATTATGCTTCAGAAGAAAAGGTATTAGTGAAAGTATTGGATAAAAACCTTGGATTCGCAAAAGGTAATAATTGTGGTATCGCGTTAGCGAGAGATAAGTTTTTGCCTAAGTATGTTTGCTGTTTAAACAATGATACGTTATTGATTGATGATAGTTTTTTTAAAAAAGTGGAAGAATGTTACAAAGCGACTAATGCAGCGGTGATAGCTCCCAAAGTTTATTTAAAGGATAATTCTATACAAGAATTGATAGGAGAACTTCAATCAAAAGATTTTTACAAAAAGTTATTATATAGTATGAGCGGCAAAGGTTTTTATGGAAATATTCATAAAATTAAACAATATTTAAAGCAAATTGATTTGATTGTTAATATACATAAGTCAATTAAACAAAAAATGCAAAATAAATTAAATCCTTTGGAAGAAAATAAAAATATAATTCTTCATGGATGTTGTTTGATTTTTACACCAGTATTTTTTAGAAAGCTAATTGGGTTTAATCCTAAAACTTTTATGTTTAGAGAAGAAGAATTATTGTTTTTAAGTCTTAAAAACAATAATTTAACAAATATTTATTATCCTAAATTGGAAATAAAACATTTGGAAGATGTATCTACTAATGCAACTTTTAAAACTAATAAAACCAAAGCGAAATTTCTAAAAGATAATCAAATAGAATCTTTAAAAATTTTAATAAACGAAATGGAAGTATGTGAGAATCTAAATAAAGTAAATGTAAAAAATAGCATATGAATTTTATTAGGAGATAAGACAATGAAGGGCATAATTTTAGCAGGTGGCAGCGGCACACGCCTTTATCCGCTGACGATGGTGACAAGTAAACAGTTATTACCGATATATAACAAACCAATGATTTATTACCCATTATCTACACTGATGCTTGCGGGGATTAGAGAGATTTTAATAATTTCTACGCCGCATGATTCGCCGGACGGTTTGGCACAAGCATTTATTTTAGGTGAAGAATTTGTTGGCAGTGATAGCTGCGCTTTGATTTTGGGAGATAACATTTTTTACGGCGCAGGCTTAAGCAAACATTTAAAACAAGCCGCCAGCAATAAAAACGGCGCAACAGTATTTGGTTATTATGTAGATGACCCGGAACGCTTCGGCGTTGTTGAATTTGACGCTGGCGGCAAAGCAGTATCTATCGAAGAAAAGCCTGCGCAGCCAAAAAGCAACTATGCAGTAACAGGTTTGTATTTTTACGATAACAATGTTTGCAAATACGCCAAAACACTTAAACCATCTGCCCGCGGCGAACTGGAAATTACTGACTTAAATAAAATCTATCTTGAAAACAACAAGCTCAACGTCATCACGCTGGGGCGCGGTTACGCCTGGCTGGATACCGGCACGGTAGACAGCTTAAACGAAGCAGCTGAATTTGTAAAAGCAGTAGAAACAAGAACCGGCATACCCATTGCCGTGCTAGAAGAAATTGCCTACAACAATGCATGGATAAGCAAAGGGCAGCTTTTAGAAAGTGCGGAAAAATATGGAAAAGCGCCTTATGGGCAGTACCTTAAAAAAGTAGCTGATGGCAAGATAAAATACTAAATTTTAGAGGCATATAACTATGAAAATAACTAAAACAAAACTCGACGGCGTAGTAATAATAGAGCCGGATGTATTTGGCGATAATCGCGGCTTTTTTCTGGAAAGCTGGAATAAAAAGAAAATGGAAGAAGCCGGGCTTTTTTATGACTTTGTGCAGGACAACCATTCTAAAAGTACGGTAAAAGGAACGCTGCGTGGCATTCATTTTCAAAAAGGTGATAAAGCGCAAGCAAAACTTGTGCGCTGTGTAAAAGGTATAGTACTTGATGTTGCAGTAGATTTGCGTAAAAACAGCCCTACTTTTAAACAATGGGTTGGCGTTGAACTGAACGCAGAAAATAAAAAACAGCTTTTAATTCCGCGTGGTTTTGGGCATGGCTTTGTAACACTTACTGACGATGTAGAGTTTTTATACAAAGCAGATAACTACTACGTACCGGAAGCAGACGCTGGAATCCGCTGGAACGATCCGGACATTGGAGTAGAGTGGGGTGTAAAAAGTCCGATTTTATCTGAAAAGGATAAGAATAATCCGTTTTTGAAAGATTGCAAAGAATTGTTTTAGTGATAAGTAGAGCAACGTTTTAGAAGGACGTTGTTCTAGCAAAAGTTTATTATATAGGTGATTTTATTGTGAAGGTTTTAGTTACAGGCGCTAATGGACAGCTTGGATATGATGTTGTAAAAGAACTGCAAAAACAGAATATTGAATTTTGTGGAGCAACTCGCCAAGATTTTGATATTGTTGATTTTAAAGCGACAGAAAATTTTATTATAAATTATATGCCAGATGTAGTAATTCATTGCGCTGCTTATACAGCCGTGGATAAGGCAGAAGATGAACAGGGGTTGTGCTATTTAGTTAACACTTCTGCAACAGAAAACATTGCTGAAATTTGTAAAAAAATAAATGCCAAAATGCTATATATTAGTACTGATTATGTTTTTGACGGCACAAAAGATGGTTCTTACGAAGTTGACGATGAACCGAACCCGATAAATGTTTACGGTAAAACAAAACTGTTGGGAGAACAGGCAGTACAAAAAATATTAGATAAATACTTTATTGTGCGCATATCCTGGGTGTTTGGTAAACATGGCAATAACTTTGTAAAAACAATGCTGCGTATAGGTAAGGAACGTAAAAAAATAAACGTAGTTGCCGACCAATACGGCAGCCCGACTTATACAGCAGATTTAGCACCGTTATTGGTAGAAATGATGCAAACAGAAAAATACGGCATTTACCACGCAACCAATGAAGGTGTATGCACGTGGGCAGAATTTGCAGAAGAAATTTTTAAAGTTGCCAGTATGTATGTTAAGGTGAAGCATATAACAACGGCAGAATATCCAACAATGGCAAAACGACCTATGAATAGTAGGTTGAGTAAGAAGAGTTTACAAATAAATAATTTTTATATATTAAATAAATGGGAAATTGCTATAGAACAATTTATAAAGGAGAAAAATGATTAATGAACTCTTTAGTAAGTATAATTGTTCCAGTTTATAATGTTGAAAAATATATAAAAAGATGCTTAGATTCAATAATTAATCAAACTTATAAAAATTTAGAAATAATTTTAATTGATGATGGCAGTACTGACAATAGTGGAAAAATTTGTGATGAATATGCAAAATTAGATAAACGTATTATTGTTAAGCATAACACTAATAGAGGTGTAAGTTTTACAAGAAATTATGGAATAAATTTATCAAAAGGAGCATATTTGTCATTTATAGATCCCGATGATTATGTTGATTTAGATTATATTGAATTTTTAATGATACCTATGCAAGAAGATAATTATGATTTGGTTATTTGTAATATTAAGCATGTGTATACAAATAAGATTATTAATAATGATTTGCAAGTAGATATATTAACTAATAATTATTATAATGATTTTTATTTATTAGATATATTAAGAGCCACTCCATTTAATAAATTATTTAAAAGTAATATAATAAAATTATTTCATTTAAAGTTTATTGAAAATGTTTCCTATTCTGAAGATAGAATTTTTAATTATAATTATGGAAATCATGTAAGAAAATATAAATATGTAAATGAGGCAATGTACTATTATTATCATAGAGAGGAAACGAGTTTAAGTAAATTAAAAACATTAAAAGCCTTTAAGAGTGCATTAATTGCACTTGAAGAAGAAAAGATTTTTTTGTTAAAAAATAATGTTAAAAATAAAACTTTTATTTTAACAAATTCAGCTATTAGTTATTTAGGCAGTTTTGCAAAGTTAGAAAATGAGGGAAAATGGCAGTATAATGCTTTTGGTAATCGGGTTCAAAAAATAAGAGCTATCGCAGGTAATTGTTTTTATCATAACAAATTAAAAAGAAAGCTTGTTGCATTTTGTTTAAAATACGATATAATATTTCCTTTGTATTTTTATTATTGCATTTTAAAATAAACTATAGAAAGAAGTTGAAACTATGAATAAGAAATATTTAAATATTTTATTTTTATTCATTGTAATTTTATTAGTTCTTAATAATATACCTAAGTTACTACAAATAAACTTTATTGGTGGACCATTAGGTGACAAGTTAACTTTTTATCCTATTTTTATAGGTATGGTTTATACATTATATTGTCATTATAGATTAAAAAATATTTTTATTAATTTTGATAAGTTTATAAAGTTTGTCTTGATTTATGTTTTAATAGTTTTAATGTCATCAATAATTGGCTTATATAACTATCCTTATTATGATTTAATAATAAATGGTCCGGTAACGCAAATTGAAAAGTTGCCAAAGGTAATTGATATTTTAAATAGCTTTGGTATAAATACAGATGCAAAAATATTAACAGTTTTATGGGTAATAGCAAGGACTATTAAAAGTGTTATATTTGAAGCTATATACGCATTTGGCGGTGCATATATGATTTATTGTTGGTATCATGATGACTGGCATAGTGCTTTTAAGATTTTGGTGAAGGGCGTTTTATTAAGTTTAGTTCTCATTTTTGGCTATAGTTTTATTGAAGTATTTTATTTGGCAGGTAATGAAACGGCTAAAGATATTTTAGTAAAGGTTACGCCGTATTTTCATGAAATAAATAAGTCTGCTTCTCAATGGGGGACTTGGCCACCCGTGTTGTGGTACAATTTACAATTGCGTTCAATATTTGCTGAACCGTCATATTTTGGAATTTTTGCTGGATTCAGCATTCCGTTTTTGTGGTATTGTATAAATAACTTTAAAAATAAACTCTTCTTTTCAGCTATTTTTATAGTTATGTCATTTTTACTGTTTTTAACACAGGCAAGAACAGCAACGGCATTATTGTTTGGTGAAATGACTTTATTGTTGTTGACATTGGTACATTTTAGACAAAAGTTTTTATTAAAGACTATCTTTTTAATTTATTTGAGCGTTGGTATAGCTTTCTGTTCTGCAAACTATTTTATCAATAATTATATTGATAGTGTTCCTAAAAACGATAAACAAACTGTTAGCATTTCAACTGTGGTAAAAAATAAACAAAAAGCTATTAAATCACAAACAGCACAAACCACAAAAGTAGAAGAAAAAAAAGCGATTAATACACAAAAAGTTAAGTTGAAAAAATCAGAGAATCAAAAAACAAATATTAAAGATAGTTCTTATTTAGACAAGAATTTTAATTCTATCTTTACTGCGAATCAACGTAGTAATTCTGCGAGATATGCTTATATTAAATCTGCGTTCAGGGTTGGTTTAGATCATCCCATTTTGGGAGTTGGTAAAGGATTGACTGCTGCTTATATGGTAAATTATTTTACTGACGACGAAAAGAAAGTCGGAGAAGTTAAACGCAGAATACAGCGTCAAAATGAAGTCGGTATTTTAACTGCAGGCATGCCAATATTATGTGAATACGCAAGACGATTTGCTGAAACTGGTATAGTTGGATGTGTTGTTTATTTTGCACCATTGATATATTTACTTTATAGTTTATTTAAAAAGCTTAAAAATTTACAATATGAACATTTATTTTATATGATTTCTTTAGCAGGTATATTGGCTTCTGGATTTAGTTTAGAGTTTACTGGGACTTATTATTGGGTACTTTTAGGTTTAGGTTATGCTATGTGTTTTGGTAAAGAAAACAAGGAGCAGGACATATGAAAATAGGCATATTAACATTTCAGCAGGCAATAAATTATGGAGCTGTTTTGCAGCTTTATGCATTACAAAAAATAATTCAAAAATTAGGTACAGATCCTGAAGTTATAAATTATATATCACCAAAATTAGAAAACGATTATAAAATAATTAGATATAATGCAGGTTTAAAAAATTTACTTGCAAGTATTTTTTGTGCAAAGGCATTTTACGAGCGTAAGCGCAGATTTAAAGTTTTTGAAAAAAAGTATTTAAATTTAACTGCGAAATTATATTCTAAAAGAGATTTAACCAAAATATGTAATGAACACGATTATGTAATAACCGGTAGTGACCAGGTTTAGAATTATACCATCACTGATGCAGACTCTACTTATATGTTGGATTTTGTTGAAGAGAGTAATAAGAAAATATCTTATGCTGCAAGTTTTGGTGTAGCACAGATACCAGATAAATTGAAAGTATGGTATAAAAATTTATTGCAAGATTTTAAAGCTATTAGTGTAAGGGAAAAACAGGGACAGGCAATTATTAACAGTTTATGTAATAAAGAAGTTTCTGTAGTATTAGACCCAACTTTTTTATTAACAAAAGAGGATTGGACGAAATTAAATATAGGTGATACTAAGAATAAAAAATATATTCTGGTTTATTGTTTAAGAAGATCTAATTTGTTAAATGAATTTGCAGAAAAATTAAAAGCAAAAACTGGATTTGAAATCATTGTGCTAAATCCAAGAATAAGAAACATATATGATAAATCATCTGCATATAGTTCAGGTCCAGAAGAATTTATAAGATTATTTATGAACGCTGAATATGTTTTGACTAATTCATTTCATGGTACAGCATTTTCTATTAATTTTAATAAAAATTTTTTAGTGGATTTAGACATTAATTCTACGGTTAGCACTAATTCACGTTTATTAAATAT
>ENA-OPAL01000428-OPAL01000428.1-human-gut-metagenome-genome-assembly--contig:-NODE-428-length-33671-cov-6.075797_pt1 | contig 33671 bp, 34 predicted proteins | sample MGYA00241057_ERZ501430 | MGnify/ENA primary metagenome ERZ501430 (study PRJEB25962, sample SAMEA2042506) | human gut metagenome | biome: human gut; feature: human-associated habitat; material: faeces...
TTGCAGCATCCGTCAGTAATACATCCAAAACGCGATGAGTTTGAAAAAGATTATACAAAATATGGATTTGTATATGTTGCTAAAAAGTATGGCAATTTAGGTTGGAAATATAAAGTTTTAGATAGTCTGAAAAAAGTAAAGAATGAAAGCAAAGTTTTGAGTTGGGTTTGGAGTATGAAAAATAAGAAGATGAAAAATGATGAGTGAATATAAAAACATTATACAGTTTTATGATTATACTACTTTTGAAAATATGAGAAAGTTTTCAAAAAGTTTTATTATTAAAAATTATAAATATGTTGATTTATCAATTAAATCTAAACAATTTTTTGCTAATACAGCACCATTGCTTTTTTGTTTAAAATTTAATCCTCCTGTAGTTTTATATAATATACATTGCGCTCCAGAAATTTTGCCAGTAATAAAAGAATATGCTTTGCATAAAGGAAAAACTGGTGATTTTATACTTGTTGCTAATAAAGCATTGGAATTAAAAATTAGCAATATTTTTAGAGATATAGGAGATAAATATATAATTATTTCAAGTTATAATTAATTTATAATAATATGTACATCACACGCAATATAGAAGAAACAATTAACAGAATATCGAATCAGTTTAAGGTGCTGCTGTTGACCGGTGCGCGGCAGGTTGGGAAGACTACTTTGCTTAAGCATTTGGCGCAGGATAGCAGGCGTACCTATGTTACGCTTGACGACCTTGCTGTACGCAGTTTGGCACTTAGCGACCCGGCGCTATTTTTACAGCGTTATACACCGCCGCTGTTAATTGACGAGATTCAATATGCGCCACAGTTGTTAAGCTATATTAAAATTTATGCCGATACCAAAGCGCAGAATGGCGACATATGGCTGACAGGTTCTCAACGCCTGCCCTTACAGGGTGTAACGGAAAGCCTTGCAGGCAGAGTCGGTATTATCGACTTGCAGGGATTAACTACAAATGAAATTAACGGTACAAACAACTCAGAACCGTTTTTACTCGAAACAGACCTGCTGTTTAACCGCATGGAATATGCCAAAAAGCAAAGCCTTAAAGAAATATATAAACTAATCTGGCAGGGAAGTATGCCAGCAATGTATAACGGCGGTGAACAGGACTGGCAAAGCTATTATGCAAGTTATGTACAAACCTTTTTGCAGCGCGATGTAATGAAACTGCTGCAAATAAATGACGAAATGGTATTTTTCCGCTTTTTATGTGTAGCTGCCGGACAGACAGGCAAAATGATAAACTACGCAGAACTTGCCAAAGCAGCAGAAATATCCGCACCGACAGCAAAGCAATGGATAAAAACAGTGGAAGCGGCAGGCATAGTATACTTGCTGCAGCCATTTATGCCACCGGGTGCCAAATACATAGTAAAAGCCCCGAAGCTATACTTTTTTGACACAGGACTTGCAGCCTACTTGACACGCTGGTTAAGTGCTGAAGCCTTAGAAATGGGGGCAATGAGCGCAGAGTTTTTTGAAACATGGGCAGTAACGGAAATTTATAAAAGTTATGCCAACAAAGGCATAGTACCGCCGATATATTATCTGCGTAATTTTAACGGCAAAGAGATAGAACTAATAATTTACAAGAACGGCACGGCATACCCGGTAGCAATAAAGAAAAGTGCATACCCCAATAAAGCAGTAAAAACCTTTGCGATATTAGAACCGGTAAGCACGGATGCCAAAATAAAAATAGGTAATGGCGGCATAGTATGCCTTATTGATGACCTTTTACCGGCATCTGAGAATTTGTACTACATACCCGCATGGATACTGTGATTTAATGTTTTTAATTTTAACATTGTGATACGGGTAACCTTGCGAAACAAGAATTTGAACTGAAGTGTAAATATAAAAAATGGCTGCCAGACAGTCAGCATTCAAAAATTGTAATATTTAATAGAAATAACAGTCTAAAAATAAAAATATCTTTGTAGAAGATTAAAAATTTTTATATGTTAAAATATAGTGGCTCTTGAGATGTATAATTCAATGGAGGAGTAATATGAATAAAATAGAAAGTTTGTTCAAAAAAAATAAACTTCCGGTTATTATAGCTGTAATTCAGTGGTTTATAACTACTATTTTACAGGTTGATAGAGCATTTTTTGTTTATAATAACGAAAATAAAATTTTGATTATTATAAAACTATTGTATTTAATTTTTCTTATAGTTATTTGGTGTTTTCTAAATAATTGTTATAAAAAAATCAAAAATGAAGATCCTGACTATAAACGGGGATTTCAAATTTTTTGTGTTCATTTTTTTTTAATGATGGTTTTACTGTTAATTTTATGGCCAGGAACTTGGTCTTTAGATGACTTGTGGACATTGGAGGCACTTCGACATTATCGTAGTTTTTTCCCATGGCAACATATTTTAACAGGTATATATCAAGATGTTCTCTTGCAGGTCCTTCCTTTCCCGGGTGGGATTATCTTTTTACAAAATGTTTTGGTATCATTGTGTATAGCTTTTTCAGTTATGAAATTGGAAAAAGTATTTAAAATAAAACAAATAAAAAAATGCTTTATTGATATACTATTAAAAATACTGCCATTTTTGTTTCCTCCAGTTTTAATGTATCAATTTTCAGGATATAGAATGGGATTATATATATATCTTGAATTGGTAATGATAGTGCTTCTTATATGTGCTTATAAAGAAAAGCAAAAGTGGAGTTGGAAGTATACTTTATTGCTTTCTATTCTAACAATAATTGTTTCGACATGGAGAACTGAATCTTTTGTATATATACCATGCGTAAGTATTTTATTGTTTTTAGTTCCTCGAGATTCTATATCAAATAGGAAGAAAATATTTAGTGTATTATTCATTATATTTGGATTTATAAATTTAAATCATTATCAAAATCACGCTTTAAATGATAGTGATTATCAAATAATTTCTTTGTTGAGACCAGGCGCTGCATTAGTAAGAATGGCAGATTATGTTGATGATTCTAAAGAACTGGCAATAATAAATAAAGTAACTGATGTAAAGATAATTCGCGATAATCCAAGTCTAAATGGAGAACAACTTTATTGGAAGACTAAATGTGTCAAAAATAGAAATAATAATCATGATGATTATTATTCAAATGAAGATTACTACAATTATCTAAAAGCATTTATAAAATTATCTTTGAAATATCCTATAGTTGTTGTTAGTGAGCGTTGGAATTTGTTTATGAGAGGTGCTGGAATAACTGGAGATTCGTACAATAATGTAACTGGTGCTGCTAGGTTGTTTGAAAAAAATAACGGAAATAATGCGGCGAAAGTTACTTTAGATAGAGGGTGGATAGCAAACAGTCCAGTTTTAAAAAATGCTAGAAAATCTGTTGTATATGCATTTGGCGGAATGAAATCAGATGGAACAAGAATATATATGTTAAAACAGTTGATGTGGAATGCTATTATACCAATAATTATGTTGTTAGGTTATTGGATAAGAACGTTGATAAAAAAAGAATGGTTCTACTTTATTATATTTTCTGCCATAGTTTTTAAGTTGTTAGTAGTAGTTTTAACTCAACCTTCACCATGGCTTATGTATTTATTATCATTTTACTTATTGGGATATACATTATTAACATATCAGGCTTGGATTTATTTTAGTCAAATGAAGGATGTTAAAGAAGATGAATAAGATATTATTATTTATACCAATGTATAATTGCGAAAAGCAAATTTTAAGAGTTCTTGGACAGTTAACAGATGAGGTTTGTAGCTATTTGAAAGAAGTAATTATTATCAATAATAGAAGTACAGATAAAGGCGAATATGCTGTCAAAGAATATTTAAAATTACATAAATTATCAATTAAGATTAGCTTACTTAAAAATGATGATAATTATGGTCTGGGCGGTTCTCATAAAGTAGCATTTCAATATGCAATGGATAATGGTTTTGATTATGTGATTGTTCTACACGGTGATGATCAAGGAGATATTTCTAATATATTACCATATATAAAAAATGAAGAGTATCAAAAATATGATTGTTTATTAGGCGCAAGATTTATGAAGAACTCTAAATTGGAAGGCTATTCTAAATTTAGAACTTTTGGAAATTATGTATATAATCTTTTGTTTTCTATTGTTTGTGGTTGTAAGGTATATGATTTAGGATCGGGACTTAATATGTATAAAACGTTATCTTTAAAAAATAAGTTTTATATGAAATATAAGGATAACTTGATTTTTAATTATTGTATGATTATGGGAGCAACATATTATAAACAAAATATAAGATTTTTTCCAATTGTTTGGAGAGAAGATGATCAAGTATCAAATGTAAAAATGGTTAATCAGGCCATTACTGTTTTAAAGCTTTTAGGGTCTTACATGTTGAACAAAAAGAGATTTGTATTTGCAGAACATAGAGATAAAGTTATAGATAATTACTCTGCGAAAGTCGTTTACAAAAATAGATAAGAGTATGGTGCAATATTGTATGAAAAGAAACTTAAAAGTCTATAATATTATAAATTTGCTCGTGCTAATTATAGCAGCTTTTATATTTCTAAAAGAATATTATGATGTAGAATCTTTGTTTAAAGATAAAAATATATGGCATATTATACTCATTATTGTTGTAGTCTTTTTTGTTCATCTTATCAAGGCAGGTAGGCTATATTTAGCGTTGTATGAATATAATATTGATATTTGTACATATATAAAAATATATTGCAAAGTTACGCCAATAAGTCTCGTATTTCCGTTTAAAATAGGCGAATTTTTTAGAATGTATTGCTATGGAATGGAATTAGAAAGCATGCTTAAGAGCATTGTTATTATAATTTTTGATCGTTTCATGGATACACTGGCGTTAGTTACAATTCTTTTGTTGATAATTATATTTAAAGGTGGATATATATCATTATTTACCTATTTATTGTTTTTATTTTTGATTTCTATTCTTATAATTTATTTAGTATATCCTGGTGTATATAAGTTTTGGAAAAAATATACTATAAAATCAATCGCAACTGAAAGAAAACTGTCAGTTCTTAAAATGTTGGACTTATTTAATAATATATATTTACAAATAATAAATGTCTCCAAAGGAAGGGGCGTTATATTTTATTGTATGTCGCTTATTGCATGGCTATGTGAAATTATGGGTATAGTATTACTTTGTGGCACAACGGAAAATATAAATCTTAATGAAACACTAATAGATTATTTATCATCTGCGATGAGAAAAGGTTCTTCAATAGAACTTCAACAATTTATTCTTATAAGTATTATTTTAATGAGTTTAGTATATTTAATGATTAAATTTTATGAACTGTCAATTGGGAAGAAGGGAATATAGTGAAAGTTCTAGTTATATATGATGATACGGGCCGAAAGAGTGAAGTAATTTCTGATATTATTGGTAATAAGGGATTTGCAGATGTGGTTGTGAAAAAAAGAAGATTGGAAGAATATTACCAGGAAGAATTAAGGAAATTATATCCAGACCTACAGTGGAGGAAAATACACTCAAATTTCGAATATGGAGATATTATAAAAGAACTGGAATTGCTGAATACAAGAGAAGTTAGAGTAATGCATTGCTTTTCTAATTATTTGATTTCTGACTCTTACAAGGCTGGCCTTTCGTTTAAAAAAATTGAATTTATAGATGAAGAATATGGGGTTATTTCTGAACGTAGAGTAGCTCTTGCTATGTTTCCTTCTGTAGATAATTATATTATTTTTTGTAAAAATATAATTTCAGGTCAAAAAGCCTGGGACCTTGCTAAAAATATGCAAGAAACATTTAATATTGAGGGGCTTGTTGATATAGGTAATATTAGGAATTTTATACAATGCATTACAGGAAATTTTGATTCCAGATATTTTAATTCACTCAAAGGTAATGAGTATATATTAATTAAAACATCTTCGAATAAAAAGAAAATAAAAGCGGAGTATAGTTTTTATCATTTATTGCCGGAAGATATGAAGTTTTGGTTTGTAATGCCATTTAATTATGAAGAAAATGAAACTTTCGCAAGTTATTCAATGGAAAGACTTCATATGACAGATCTTGCTGTAAAATGGGTACACGGCTCTATAGATGAAAATGAATTTGAAGAATTATTGGATAAATACTTTTTCTTTTTTAAAAGCAGGCATTCAAAACAATGCACACAAAATGAGTATGAAACTATTTCTAACAATTTGTATATTGATAAAGTAAAAAAAAGAATCGATAACCTTAAGCAATTACCTGAATATAAAAAGATAGAAACATTGTTAAGTTGCACCGATGATGGTAATTTAGATGGATTGATAAATAAGTATTTTAAACTTAAGAATAAAATTGAAAGTAGGAAAACTTATAAATCAGAATTAGTAATAGGACATGGAGATCCATGTTTTGCTAATACTTTGTACAATAAGTCTACTAAAATACTAAAGTTTATAGATCCCAAAGGTGCACTTACCGAAGAAGAACTTTGGACAAATCCTTATTATGATTTAGCCAAACTTAGCCATTCAATTTGTGGTAAATATGATTTTTTCAACAATGCAATGTTTGATATTAAGATTGATACAAATTTTAATTATAACTTAGAAATTCCATTTGATAATTCAAGGTATGTAGAAATCTTAAAAAGGAAAATAGAGGAAAATGGATTTGATTATTTATCAGTGAGGATATATGAAGTTTCATTATTTTTATCAATGTTACCATTACATATTGATAATCCACATAAAGTTTTTGGCTTTATTCTTAATGCTAAAAATATGCTAAAGGAGATAGAAAGCAATGTTTGAAGATTATACTTTTGTTTTTGATATTGATGGTACGTTATGCCCTATAAAAAAGAAAGACGAGAAATACGAAGATTTAGTGCCCTTTCATGATGTAGTTGAAAAAATTAAATTTTATAAGGGAAATGGGGCTAAAATCATACTTTTCACTTCTAGAAATATGAATAGCTATAAAGGCAATATCGGCCTAATAAATAAATATACGGCAGCGACTTTGCATAATTGGCTTGAAAAATGGAATATTCCATATGATGAAATAGTTTATGGTAAAGTTTGGCCTGGTCACAAAGGGTTTTATGTAGATGATAGAACTGTAAGACCGGATGAATTTTTGAAGTATTCTGTAGAAAAGCTTGATGAAATATGTAATAAATCAAGAAGTAATGAGAATTTAGAAGGAGAAGACAATGGTAAAAGAAATTGATGTTGTAATTACGATGGGTGGGATAGGTTCTCGTTTTAGAAAAGTTGGATATTTGATTCCTAAATATATGATTGAAGTTAAAAATAAGACTTTATTCGAATGGTCTATGATTAGCTTAGAGGGATATCGAAAACAGATTGATAGATATATTTTTATCGTAATGAAAGATAATGCTTGTGATGTAGAAGCTTTTGTTCATTCTAAATGCCGTGAAATTGGTCTTACAAATTATTATGTAATTACACTTGATTACCTTACAGATGGTCAGGCTACAACTGCCATGTTAGCAGACAAATATTGGAATCCGGATCATGCGTTACTAATATATAACATAGATACCTATGTTGAAGCTGGAGAGATGAAAAGCAGCGAACTTAAAGGTGATGGTTTTATACCTTGTTTTCAAGCAGTCGGTGATCATTGGAGTTTTGTAAGATTAGATGAAAGTGGTAAGGTCGTAGAAATTAAGGAAAAAAAGAGGATTTCTAATTATTGTACTGTAGGAGCATATTATTTTAGAACGTGTAGGCTTTATAAGGATTTATATAATGAATTTTATGGTAAAAAGAAAGATCTGGTAATTGGAGAAAAGTATGTAGCGCCTTTATATGATTACCTACTAAAAAATGGTGGTGAAATATATATTTCAGATATAAATCCCAGTAAAGTACATGTACTTGGTACACCTGAAGAATTGCAAACATTTTTGGAGGAATAGTATTTGAAAAATTTGTTGATACAAGTACTTAAATTTTTGGGCGTTAGCGGAATTGGATGGATTTTTGATTTTTGTATTTATAACAGCTTGAAAAATTTTTCAGATAATATAATAATAAATAATATTATTAGTTCGTTGATAGGTATGACTTTCGTATTTATTTTTGCAACAAAGAGAATTTTTAAAAATGATAGTAAAATTTCTTTGAGGTATAAATATATAATTTACTTTATTTATCAAATAGTATTAATTTTTTTTATTTCTGAATTATTAGGAAAAATAGATCAATTTATTGTAGATAATATTGCGGTTGTATTTATTATTAAGTTTTCTGCTGCTTTATCAAAAGTTATAGTTACACCAATTACGATGCTTATAAATTTCGTAGTCATGAAGAATATACTAGAAAAAATATAAATACTAATTAATTTGTAAATGTAAATTTTAATATAGCACAAAAGTAAATATGTAAAAAATTACTGGATTCTAGAAATATTAAGTAAAAAAGAAATAATATTATTTGTTGCGAAAGGCATTTATAGTTTATTAAACGCGGAATAAAATTATAATATTATACAGTATTTCTAACTAACGGTGCAAAAGGAAACTATATTTATAAAGAAAAATATAAAAAATGACTGATAAAAATCTACTATAGTGATTATGGACGAAATATTTATCTAAAAAAGAAGATTCAAAAGCATATAAAATAACTTGATATTAAAATTATATGTTATAATAATTAACTTTTAAGTTATCATTATCTTAAACATTATTTGTTGTTAATCAATACTTACACAAACTTAAAACGCAGCTAACTATCATTCTTTCGGCAGCGTGTAATTTTCAACGGCAGCGATAAAAGCTTCATCATCCGCGTGGGCGGCGCGCAGCGCTTTTAATGCAGCAAAATCTTTCAGTTCCTTGCCCCACATAAAAGCATCTCGGTCATCGTAGCAGGCGGCAACAACGGGTGCTTTTGCGTCAACCGGTGTTTTGCCGTCAAGGTCGGTAAAAATAATATAGCAGTTATCAAAATCAAGCCCGTAAACGCTGATGTGTTCTTCTTCGGTAGGTGCGCTCCAACAGCCAAGCGCTTCAAATTCTTTTTGCAGTGACATAGTGTAACCACCTTTTAAACTTTATTTAATAATAGCATATAAAATTTTACGTTGTTTGTCCATAAAACTTGCAACAAAATCTGCAAAAAATTCTGCGATAGTGTATAATAGACAGGTAAGGCCGCAAAGGAGTTGACGGAGTATGAAAAAATATCAGCCAGGAGCAAATATGCAGGTGCTTTTTATTTGCCCCAAATGCGGCAGGCAGCTTGCATGGGCTTTGCCTGCGGCAGAAATGCAGTGCCCCAAATGCGGCACCTGGGTAAATAATAAAAACCGCAAGGGCAGGGGGCATGATGTTTTTTTACCTCCCGGAAGCGAGCAGACGGTACTGTTTTAAATGAGTCGCTATTTAGTGACGGGCTGAAAGCGAAGCTAATAAATGTGCCAGCTAAGCTACGCAGATTTTGCAATTGAATAATGAGCAAAATCTATGTTTCTTAATTGGCGCTTAAACAGGCGATTCATATTAATAAATTTATTAATAAAAATTACAATATGAAAGAGGTATGAATTGTGAAGATTTTTATGGATACTGCTAATGTTGCGGAAATTGCAGAAATGGCAGCACTGGGCGTTGTATACGGCGTTACCACTAACCCCAGCTTAATTGCCAAAAGCGGCAGAACTCAGGCCGAAGTTATTCCTGAAATTTGCAGCCTTGTTGACGGGCCTGTAAGCGCCGAAGTTATCAGCACCGACTGCGAAGGCATGGTTGCCGAAGCGCGCAGGCTGATGAAAATTTCCGACAAGGTTGTTGTAAAAATTCCGTGCATTGCCGAAGGCTTAAAAGCCGTTAAAATTCTTGCCAAAGAAGGCATTAAAACCAATGTAACTCTGGTGTTCAGCCTGCCGCAGGCACTTATGGCAGCGCGTGCCGGTGCAACATATGTAAGCCCGTTTATCGGCCGTTTGGATGATATTGGCGAAAACGGCGTGGCGCTGGTAGAAAACATGGTTAAGGTTTTCCGCCAGTACAATCTCGATACGCAGATTATTGCAGCCAGCATCCGCAATATGGAGCACGTTGAAAAAGTTATGCTCGCCGGTGCGGATATTGCAACCATTCCTACCAAAGTTTTAAAAGAGATGCTTCTGCATCCGCTTACCGATAAAGGCCTTGCCCAGTTCCTTGAGGATTACAAAAACAGCCTTAAATAAATTTATAAAGCGTTTAAACGGCGGCTTAACGGCTGCCGTTAATTTTTTATCTGCATAAGCAGGATTTTTTTGAAATGCATAGAATATAATTTAACGGAAAAAATCAACAGGTGAGGCGGTTAACCCCGCAATCTTAATAGGGAAGCCGGTGCAAATCCGGCGCAGTCCCGCTACTGTAATGGCGAGCTGTCTGCAAAATGTCACTGAAGCAATGCTTTGGGAAGGCGCAGCACGGCGATGAACCTGAGCCAGGAGACCTGCCTGTTACGAGTATCACAGCCTACGGGGGATAGGCGGGTATTTGCATATCGTTTTTGAAGTATATCCTCTTTGTTATAAAGGGGATTTTTTGTTTATAGAAAGGAGTTTTTGTATGCCGGCTAAAATTGTTTTGGTAACCGGCGGGGCACGCAGCGGCAAAAGCGAATTTGCCGAAAAATATGTGCTGCATTACGGCGCAAAATGCGCTTATATTGCTACCGCCGAAATTCTGGACGAAGAAATGGCTGAACGTGTACGTTTGCATAAAGCGCGCCGCCCCCGGACGCGCTGGATAAATTTTGAAGCCCCCTATAATGCGCACGAGGTTTTATGCGAAGCGACGCAGGAAGCTGATGCAGTGCTGTTTGACTGCCTTACGCTTTACATGAGTAATTTATTGTACGGCAAAAACGCACCGCAGGGCACAACGGAAGAAAAAGCGCAGGTTGTTAAGGCAGAAATTGCCAAACTGATTGAAGCTGCTGAAGCAGGCGGTAAAATTACGGTGTTTGTAACGAACGAAGTTGGCGCGGGCATTGTGCCGGAAAATGCCATGGCACGCGAATACCGCGACATTGCAGGATGGGTGAACCAGCAGGTGGCAGATGCCTCGGACAGCGTATTTTACTGCGTGGCAGGACAGGCAGTTGATATTAAGAAACTGGCTTTTAAATTTGAGGAGGAATAAAATGCAGGATATTATAGTTCCGCCGCTGAACAAGGAAGCGGCAGAAATTGTGCATAAAAACTGGCAGGCTGTGGACGAGGTTCCGTATCAGCTTGGCAAAGTTGAAAAAATGGTTGAAAAATACGCCGCTATTTGCGGTACGCCTGATTTTGAAGGCAAAATAAAAAGCGCCATGCTTTTAATGTGCGGCGACCACGGCATTGCCAAATACGGCGTCAGCGCTTATCCGCAGGAAGTTACCATGCAGATGATTAACGGCTATATGCGCGGCACTGCCGGTGCCAACGTAATGGCACGCCACGCCGGTGCGGATGTGTTTGTTGTTGACATGGGCACAACTTTTGATTTGAGCCACTTGCCGAAAGTGCGCAATGAAAAGGTTGCATGGGGTACGGAAGATTTTACCAAAGGCCCTGCCATGACGCGTGAGCAGGCTGAAATGGCATTGGAGCGCGGCATGAAGGTTGCCGGTGAGTGCATTGATAAAGGCTACAACATGCTGGTAACGGCAGAAATGGGCATCGGCAACACAACTTCTACCGCTGCTATCGTATCGGCATTTACAGGCCTTGCGCCGGAGCTGACCGTTGGGCGCGGCACCGGTATTAACGATGAACGTATGAAGGTTAAACGCCAGGTTGTTGCAGACGGTTTGGCAGTAAACAAGCCGGAATTAGGTAATGCCATGGATATTTTATGCAAAGTTGGCGGTTATGACCATGCCGGGCTTGCCGGTATGATTATTGAAGGCGCACGCCGCCGCGTACCTACCATGGTTGACGGTGTGAACGCAACGGCTGCGGCACTGCTCGCTTACGGCATTGAGCCTGCCTGCGCGGATTATATGTTCTGCTCGCATTTATCGGCGGAAATTTCACACGCCAAAATGCTGGAAATTTTAAATTTAAAACCTATTGTCGATGCAGGCATGCGCCTCGGCGAAGGTACGGGGGCTTCGCTGGCCATCGTAATTTTGCAGTCGGCGCTTGATTTATACAAAAACTTAACCGCAGGTGAGCATAATGCGTGATTTTATTACCTGCCTGGAATTTTTAACGCGCATCCGTTTCAGCCACCGCACGGACTGGCGTGACGAAGATTTTTCGCGCAGCGTGCCGTATTTTCCCTTGGTGGGGCTGGTTATCGGCGCATTTTTGGGTGCGGTTAATTACGCTTTGGTAATGGTTGCCGCGCCTGATTTTATGCGTGCTGCGCTTTTGATTTTAGCGGAAATTATTATTACCGGCGGGTTGATGTACGACGGTTTTATGGATACTTCCGACGGCGTTTTTTCGGCGCGCAGCCGCGAACGCATGCTGGAAATTATGAAGGACAGCCATGTAGGCTCCAACGCCGTGCTGGCTGTAATAGTGCTTATTTTACTGAAGGTATCGGCATACCTTGCCATTTACCCACAGCTTTTGACGTCGGCGCTGATTGCCATGAGCGTAGCAACGCGCACTTTTATGGTAATCTTTATCGTCAACTTTCCCTACGCGCGCAAAACCGGCATCGGGCATATGTTTACCATGTACGCTAAAAAAAGCTACACGGTCATCGCGCTGGCGCTTGGCATTGGCATAACGGCGCTGTGCGGCGTGCATTACCTGCTGGTGATGGCAGTTACTTTTGTGCTGGTGTTTGGCATTGCCAAATTTTTGCAAAGCCAGCTGGGCGGGCTGACGGGCGATACCTACGGCGCGCTGACGGAGTGCGGCAACGTGCTGTACCTGCTTACGCTGATAATTGGCGGACGCTTTTTGGTGCTTGGTTTTTATACTTACCACAGCATATTTAGTTTGTTTTAAGGATGGTGCAAAATGGAAATAGATGTTTTGGCTGGCACGGTGCAGCCTGTTGATAAAACGATAGCAGCAAAAGCGCAGGAGCGTTTTGATAATTTAATTAAACCAGTCGGTTCACTTGCAAAGCTTGAAGAAATGGCTACGCGATATGCGGCAATTTACGGCAGCGCAGATAAAAATGATGTAAATTTTCCTTGTAAAACAGTGCTTTTCTGGACTGACGACGCCGGTACAGCGGCAGAATATATGCAGGGCACGAAACCTGCCTGCGTGCTTGCGGAAAATTCCGGCGTTAAAAGCCAGACTTTTTTGGTAACGTCTGAAAGTATTGAAGAAGCACTGCTTGAAGGTGCGCTTCTGGCAAAAGAAGCAATAGGAATAAACGGCGGCCAGCAGGTGCTGGCACTTGGCTGCGTTGACAGCAGCGTGCCGCAATATAATGCAAAAAAACTTGAAGCTGACGGTTATGATTTTTTAAATCAGCTTGGCAGCAGAACCATTGCCGCTATGGCAGGCGCAGTTTTGCAGGCAGCAGCTTTAAAAGTGCCGGTAATGCTTGACGGCGCAGCAACGTGCCTTGCAGCACTTGCGGCAGTAAAATATAATTCCGCTGCGGCAGATTACGTTTTTGCCGGGCATGTATCCGCAGAAGCGGGCATGGAAGAACTGCTGCAAAAATTGGGGCTTTCCGCGCCGCTGAGGCTTGATATTAAAATATGCCGCGGCGAAGGCGCAATACTTGCGCTCAGCCTTTTGGACGCAGGCATTAAGGCTTATAAGGAAATGGAAACTTTTGCCGAAGCAGGCGTACACGTTGAGGTAAAAGAATTTTCGCACGCAGAAGAAATTAAGGCAGGCAAACAGGGGGCAAAATAATGGGCAGGCTATATTTAATCAGGCATGGGGAAACCGATTCCAACAAAAGTTTCCGCTTTCAGGGGCAAACCGATATTGAACTGAACGAAAAAGGACTGGCGCAGGCTGAACTTTTGGCAGAGCATTTTAAAAATATCCGCATTGATGCCGTATACAGCAGCAGTTTAACGCGCGCACGGCAGACGGCGGCACCGCTGGCGGCTGTACACGGGCTTGAGGTGCAGCCGGTTGAAGATATTAAGGAAATTGCTTTTGGCAAGTGGGAAGGGCTTACCTATAACCAGATTAATGATGCCGGCCTTGGGCAGATTGATGAATTTTTTAAAAATCCGGCGCTGTGCCATGTGCCGGGCGGCGAGAATTTTACGGATGTTGCCGCACGCGTAGAGCCGTTTTTTAAACGCTGCCTTGCGGAAATGGACGAAAAAGATATTGCCGTTGTTTCGCACGGCGGCATTATCCGTGTGCTGCTGTGCCTGTTTTTAGGCGTGGATTTAAACAAAATATGGAATTTCAGCGTTGGCAACTGCAGTACAACCACACTGGCAAAATGGCGCGGCTACAATACTGTACTTGAATGTACAAATGAAACATATTATTTGCGTTAAATTTTATTAGAATAATGTAAAAAAACAGCCATGATATATTGACATTTGTATTTTAAAAAGATATACTTTAAATAGTATATCTCAGCCGGTTCATATAGGGTTCATATCTTCTTTTTAATGCTGCTTGCATTTTTATCGAAGCCGTGGCAAATCTATGAAGTCCTCATGGGGTATGATTAATGTAAGGAGCTGATAAGCAATGAAAGAAGACAAAACTTTAGTATGTAAGGAATGTGGCAAAGAATTTGTTTTTTCCGCTTCCGAACAGGAATTTTATGAATCCAAAGGCTTTACTAACGAACCGGGCCGCTGCCCTGCATGCCGTCAGGCACGCAAACAGCGTCTTGGCATTGTAAGCGAGCGTCCGGAACGCCAGATGTATCCGGCGGTTTGCGCTGAATGCGGCAAAGAAACCGAAGTTCCGTTTAAACCTTCCGAAGACCGTCCGGTTTACTGCCGTGACTGCTACAACGCACATCACAGAAAATAATAAACAAATACAGCCTGCCGTAAAAATGCGGCAGGTTTTTTGTTTATTTCAGCGAATTTTATAAATAATGTGACAGAAACTTTGAGAAAGTTTCACTCAATATGGTATAATAATTTAATAAGAAGAAATTGGGGGTCATTTTATTTTAGAACTTAAAGAGATTTCGGTTGCCGATAAGGCATTGTTTGAAAGCTACATGTCGCGCCCTTATTACCGCGGCTCTGAATGTGCTTTCGGCAATTTGTTTATGTGGCAGACCTGCTATGATATTTTTTGGACTGAAGCCCACGGCTTTTTAGTGCTGAAAGTAAAAAGAAATGATGTTGACTTCTTTTTACAGCCGTTTGGCGGCAAAGACGAAGATTTGCCTTTATTAATGAAAGAAATTAAAGAATACCATAACGGCAAACCGTTTGAAATACACGGCATTTATGATGACGGCAGGGAAAGGCTGTTAAAAGCGTTCCCTGATTTGGAAATTACCGATGACCGTGATAACTGGGACTATGTGTATTTGCAGCAGAACCTGGCAACGCTTGCCGGGCGCAAATACCACGGTAAAAAGAACCACTGCAATGCTTTTGTAAAAGAGCATCCCGATTATGTTTACGAAGAAATGAACAGAAGCAATATTGAAGAATGCCTTGCTTTTGGCGATATGTGGTGCGAGCGCCGCATGTCGGACGACCCTTCGCTGGTATGCGAAAAATGCGCTATCCACGAAGCGCTTGATAATTTTGAAGCCTTAAAGCTGCGCGGCGGCGTTATCCGTATTGACGGCAAGGTTGAAGCCTTCAGCTTTGGCGAAAAAATTAATGACGATACCGCCGTTTTGCATGTAGAAAAGGCCAATCCGGAAATACGCGGGCTTTATGCCGTTATTAACCGTGATTTTGCCAAAAATGCGTGGGGCGACGTTACCTATCTTAACCGCGAGGAAGATATGGGGCATGAAGGCCTGCGCATGGCAAAAGAATCGTATAAACCGGAATTTATGGTAAAAAAATATTCCACTATTTTTAAATAACAGAGGTTTGTATGGATTTCAGGCTTTTAAACTCTGCTTTTTTGCCGCAGGCGGCAGAATTATGGGACTACTGCTTTGAAAAAAAAGGCGACCCGTTTTATGAATGGTATTTTAGCGAGTACTGTTTAAAGCAAAACAGCGTTATAGGCGGGTTTGACGGCGATAAATTAGCGTGTATGCTGCACTTGAACCCGTATGCAATTACGCTGCGCGGGCAAATACTGCGCCTGCCGTATATTGTAGGCGTGGCAACTGCGCCGGAATACCGCGGGCAGCACCTTACGCGTCCGCTGCTGGAAACGGCGTTTACCGTTTTGCGTGCGCAGGGAGCGGCTTTTGCGCTTTTAATGCCCATTAACCCTGCAATTTATAAGCCCTATGGGTTTGATTACTGCTATTACCGCCATTATTACCAAATGCAGCTGGCAGAATTGAAAAAACTTCCGCCGGTGCATAATATAAAAATAACCCGCTGTGCAGATATTACAGAAGGCTTGGATGAGCTTGCCGCTGTTTACGAAGCCTGCGGGCAGGAGTTAAACGGCATGGCAGTGCGCAGCAGGGCAAAATGGCAGGAGCTTTTAAACGGCTACAAAGCCGAAAAAGTAATGCTTGCCATAGCTTTTGAAGATGTCACTCCTGCCGGTTATATGCTGTATTCGCTTGATGCAGGTACTTTTAAAGTGCAGGAACTGCTTACGCTCAGCCATGAGGCACAAACGGCGCTTCTGCGTTATGCAGCCGGGCATTTAAGTGATGCCGCTAATTTTGAATGGCTGGCAGAACCCGGCAACATGGCCTATCTTGATTTTGCCGGAAGCACATACAGCGGCAGTTTAAAGCCGTTTATGATGGCGCGCTGCATTAATATCCGCAAAGCGCTGGAGCTTTTGCCGGTGCCGCAGAATGTGAGCGGCGAAGCGGTGCTTTTAATTACCGACAAATTTTTGCCGCTGAATAACGGGCTTTTAAAAATAACTGCCCAAAACGGCGCGTTAACTCAGGCCAGCACCATTGAAAACGAAGAAATTACAATGGACAGCGCAGCCTTTACGCAGCTGTATTTCGGCACTTTCAGCTTTGAAGAACTGGTGCGTGCCGGAAAAATTAAAGTTCATAATCCGCGCAAAAGCGGTTTTTTGCAGGCGTTGTTTACCAAATGCCGTAATTATATTAACGAGTACTATTGAAAATTGAGCAGGGAGGCTGATTTAATGGACGAAATCAGACGCATTTTTGTAGAAAAGAAAGAAGCTTTTGCCGTTGAAGCAAGAGGCCTTTTGGCTGATTTGCAAACCAACCTCGGTATGAAAGGCTTAACCGGCATCCGTGTTATTAACCGCTATGATGTTATGGGCGTAACGGATGAGGAATTTGCCGCAGCCAAAGCGCTGGTGCTTTCCGAACCGCCGGTTGATACCGTTGAAGAAGAACTGGAAGTACCTGCAGGCTGCCGTGCTTTTGCGGTAGAATTTTTGCCGGGCCAGTATAATCAGAGGGAAGACTTTGCTGCTCAGTGCATTCAGCTTATTACGCAGAAAGAACGCCCGCTGGTATCTTCTGCCAAAGTTTATATTTTGTCCGGCACAATCAGTGATGATGAGTTTGCTAAAATTAAGGCTTACTGCATTAACCCGATTGAAGCACTCGAAGCTGCCTGGGAAAAACCGCAGACTTTAGTACAGGCCTGCGAAGAACCGCAGAAAATTAAAAGCGTGGAAGGCTTTTTAAGCTTTACCAAAGAAGAAATGGAGGCTTACCGCACTGCCAACGGCTTTGCCATGAGCCTTGACGATTTGCTGTGGTGCCAGAAATATTTTAATGAAGAACACCGTGAACCGACCATTACCGAGATTAAAGTGCTCGATACTTACTGGTCTGACCACTGCCGCCATACCACTTTTATGACGCAGATTGAAGATGTGGAAATTGAGCCGGGGCTTTACACCCAGCCGGTACAGGCTGCCCTTGACAAATATATGGAAGCGCGTGACGAAGTGTACGGCGCCGATACCAAACGCCCTGTTACCCTGATGGACATTGCCGTTATCGGCATGAAAAAACTGCGTGCCGAAGGCAAGCTGGACGATTTGGACGAATCGGAAGAAATTAACGCCTGCACCATTGTTGTGCCTATTGAAGTTGACGGCAAAACCGAAGAATGGCTGCTGCTGTTTAAAAACGAAACCCATAACCACCCAACGGAAATTGAACCGTTCGGCGGTGCTGCAACCTGCCTTGGCGGCGCTATCCGCGACCCGCTTTCCGGCCGTGCCTATGTATATCAGGCAATGCGCGTAACCGGCGCTGCCGACCCGCGCGTACCTGTGGAAGATACTCTGCCCGGCAAACTGCCGCAGCGTAAAATTACTATCGGCGCGGCAGCAGGCTACAGCTCTTACGGCAACCAGATTGGCCTGGCAACCGGTCATGTACAGGAATACTATCACGATAAATTCGTGGCAAAACGCATGGAAGTAGGCGCTGTTGTTGGCGCTGTTCCGCGTAACCTTGTAAAACGCGAAGTGCCCGAACCGGGCGACCTTTTAGTGCTGCTCGGCGGCAGAACCGGCCGTGACGGCTGCGGCGGCGCAACAGGTTCTTCCAAGGAACATACCGTTGATTCGCTTGCAAGCTGCGGTGCGGAAGTACAGAAGGGCAACCCGCCGACAGAACGTAAAATTCAGCGTTTGTTCCGCAACCCGGAAGTTACGCCGATGATTAAACGCTGCAACGACTATGGTGCAGGCGGCGTATCCGTTGCCAACGGCGAACTTGCCGATGGCCTTGTAATTGACCTTGACAAAGTGCCGAAAAAATACGAAGGCCTTGACGGTACGGAACTTGCCATTTCTGAATCTCAGGAACGCATGGCACTTGTTATTGCTCCCGAAAATATTAAGAAATTTATTGCCTTTGCCGATGAGGAAAACCTTGAAGCAACCGTTATCGGGCAGGTTAGCGATAACAGAAGGCTTGTAATGTACTGGCGCGGCGATAAAATCGTTGACCTTTCCCGCGACTTTTTGAATACCAACGGCGTTGCCCAGCATGCAGACGTTAAAGTTTGCAATGTTGAAGGCGAATGCGTATTTGACAAACTGCCGGCAGAAGTTGCTGCGGCAGACGGTTTGAAAAACGCATGGCTTGCTAACCTCGGACGCCTTAATGTTTGCAGCCAGAAAGGGCTTTCCGAACGCTTTGACAGCACTATCGGCCGCGGCACCGTGCTGATGCCGTTTGGCGGCAAACGCCAGCTTACTCCGTCTGAAGGCATGGTTGGCAGACTGCCAGTGCTGCACGGCAAAACCACGGCGGCATCCGTTATGGCGTGCGGCTACAACCCGGATGTTGCCTGCTGGAGCTCGTTCCACGGCGCACTGTATGCGGTTGTGGAATCTGTAACACGTGCCGTTGCACTTGGTGCAGACCCGGCAAAACTGCGCCTTACCTGCCAGGAATACTTCCCCAAACTGCATAATACCGAACTTTGGGGCCAGCCCTTTGCAGCACTTTTGGGCGCATTTACCGCGCTGGACGCTTTGGAGCTGCCTGCTATCGGCGGCAAAGACAGCATGAGCGGCACCTTTATGGATAAAACCGTTCCGCCGACGCTTGTTTCCTTCGCAGTTGACGTTATCGACGGCGACAAAGCCGTATCGGCAGAATTTAAAAATGCCGGCAGCAAGGTTGTATTCCTTTCCTGCCCGCGCGAAATTACGGAAGTGCCGGACTTTGGCGCGCTGAAAGCAAATCTTACCGCAGTGCATAAAGCCATTCTGGCGGGCAAAATTACTGCTGCGGCAGCCGTTAAAGAAGGCGGCATTGCTGCGCTTGTAACAACAATGTGCCTTGGCAACAGCCTTGGTTTTGAATTTATTAAACCCTATAACGATACTGACGGACTGTTTACTTTGCAGCCCGGCGGCATGGTGCTTGAACTTGCAGAAGGCACAGAACCCGAAGACCTGTTTGAAGGGCTCGACTACATGCTGCTTGGCCATACCTCTGAAAAACAGGTTATCGCCATTAATGACGACGTTATCCCCATGGGCGAAGCAGAAAAAGCTTACAGCACTCCGCTGGAAGGCATCTTCCCGTCCAAAACCGATGAAAAAGACGATAAAGATATCGACATGCCGCTTTACAAGGCAGAACTGCCTTTGACTGCGCCGGTAACGATTGCCAAACCGCGCGTATTCATTCCGGTATTTCCGGGCATTAACTGCGAATATGACAGTGCCCGTGCTTTTGAAGACGCCGGTGCTGTGGCTGAAACCTTTATTGTGCGCAACCTTACACCACAGGCAGTAGAAGAATCCGTTGCCAAAATGGTTGAAATGATTGACAATGCCCAGATTGTAATGCTTCCGGGTGGTTTCAGCGCCGGTGACGAACCGGACGGCAGCGGCAAGTTTATTGCTACCATGCTGCGCAACCCGCGCATTAAAGAAGCTATCGAACGCCTGCTGAATGACCGTGACGGTTTGATGCTCGGCATCTGCAACGGCTTCCAGGCACTTGTTAAACTCGGACTTGTACCTTATGGCGAAATCCGCGAAATGAAATCCGACAGCCCGACTCTTACCTTCAATAATATCGGCCGTCACGTTTCGCAGATTGTTAACACCCGTGTTGTTTCCAACAAATCTCCGTGGTTCAGCGCCGTTGAACCGGGCGAAATTCACTCCGTTGCCGTATCTCACGGCGAAGGACGCTTCTATGCGCCGGAAGAAACAATTAAAGCATTGTTTGCCAACGGGCAGGTTGCAACGCAGTATGTTGATGAAAACGGCAAACCCACCATGGCAATGCCGTACAATCCCAATGGTTCGCTGTATGCTATTGAAGGCATTACCAGCCCCGACGGCAGAATTTTAGGTAAAATGGGCCATACCGAACGTTTTGTACCGGGCCTGTTTAAAAACATCAGCGGCAATAAAGACCAGAAAATCTTTATCAGCGGCGTAAATTATTTTAAATAAGCATTAAAATGTTTTACCGCCCTTGCTTAAACGGTGAGGGCGGTATTATTTTTATGTAAAGCTGAATACGCAATGAATAAATCTTTTCAAATTCAGCAAAATGCAACGGCTCTTACGTGCGTGAACACGGCTGCGCTGCGGTTCACGCATTTTTGTAAATATTTAAAATGAAGCCGCCGTTGTTTTGTCTTGAATTTTCAAAGGTTTACCCATTGCGTATTTATATTATAGTTGTATAAAATATAAAAGCAGTCAATTTTTATTTTAAAAGAGTTATGTAAAATATGAGGCGAATGATTTATGCTGTTAAGTGATAGCAAAAACTGAGGCGGCTGAAATTAAAATACATAAGTAAGAGAGGTCAGCTGCGCAGCCTGACCGGAATCGGAGGAGCCGCAGCATTTTTGCTGAACTGAAACAGCATGAATCATTTGCGGTGAGTTTTAATAATAAAAAAAATTTACTTTGCAAGCGAAGGAATATTATGGATAAGTTACAAAATTTACAGCACTGGCAGCAGGTGCAGGGCATTTACGTGCATATACCGTTTTGCAGGCAAAAATGTCTGTACTGCGATTTTAATTCGTACGCCGGTTTTGGTGCGGAGGTAATGGCAAAATACGCTGCGGCGGTATGCAAAGAAATTGCCGGGTGCCAAAAAGATATGCCGGTAAACGACAATGCTTCAATTTATTTTGGCGGCGGCACGCCGAGCCTTTTACCGGCTGAAGCTATAAAAGAAATTACGGACGCTTTAAAAAAGTACGGCTGGTGGCAAAATCCGTGCGAGGCGTCTATCGAGGCAAATCCCGGCACTGTTGATTTGCATAAACTGAAAGCACTGCGGCAGTCAGGGTTTGACCGCATCAGCTTTGGCGTGCAGAGCTTAAATGATGCAGAATTAAAAGCAATAGGACGCGTGCATAATGCAGCCGAAGCATTGGAAGCAATAGAGCTTGCCAAACAGGCAGGCTTTAAGCGCATTAATGCCGACGTTATTTACGGCCTGCCGGGGCAGACTATGGCAAGTTTAAAAGAAACGCTTGCGCGGCTTTGCAGTACCGATATTGAGCATTTATCTGTTTATGGGCTGATTGTTGAGGACGGCACGCCGCTGCAAAAAATGACAGAAGCAGGGCAGATAATTTTGCCGGACGAGGACGAAGCGGCCGATATGTACGAATTTGTACAGGAGTTTTTAAAAATGCAGGGCTTTGAACGCTACGAAATATCAAACTATGCGCGCGGCAAAGCGTACAGCCGCCATAACCTTGTGTACTGGCATTATTATCCGTATGCGGCATTTGGCGCTGGTGCCTGCGGTTTTAACGGCAGCGCGCGTTTTACTGCTGCAGCTAAAGTACAAAACTACATACAGCTTATACAAAGTGGCGGGCAGCTTTATGATAAAGAAGAACTGCCTGTGCTGGTACAGTTTGAAGAATTTATGTTTATGAACCTGCGCAAAAAAAGCGGCGTAAATTTAACCGAAGCAAAGCAGCGTTTCGGTATTGATGTTATGGAAAAATACGGAGCTGAAATGAAACCGTATATTGAGCATAATTTGCTTAGCTTTGATAAAGAGCGGCAAAAAATCTGCCTTACCGAAGCGGGTATGGAAGTTGGCAACCGTATTTTTGAAATTTTTGTGACGGATTAAATTTTATTTAAAAAATATATAAAAACTTATTGACAATATCTGAAGGCAGTGCTATTCTAATATCAAGATGTTAGCACTCTATTATAACGAGTGCTAACAATCCCTTCGGAGGTGGGGATATGTTAAACGAAAGAAAGAAGAAAATTCTGCAAATCATCATAGAAGACTACATTTCTACGGCAGAGCCGGTAGGTTCACGCACTATTGCGCGCAAACATGATTTGGGATTGAGCCCGGCCACCATCCGTAACGAAATGAGCGATTTGGAACTTTTGGGTTATCTGGAGCAGCCCCACACTTCAGCCGGCCGTGTGCCTTCGGCACAGGCATACAGGTTTTATGTAGATTCCATGATTGAGCCGGATACGCTGGACGATAACGACCGTACATTAATTAATACTCTGTACCGCGAACGCCAGCGCAGCATTGACGATATTTTCCTGTCAACCGCCAAAATCCTTTCGCAGATGACGCATAACGTGTCGATGGTGTTGGCAAACCAGCATTCCATCAGCCGTTTTTGCTATTTAAAGTTTTTGCCGCTTGATACGAACCATGCCATTTTGTGCATTGTTACCGATGACGGCAATGTAAACAACTGCGTTGTGGAAATTCCGGCAGGCATGTCTGCCAAAGAACTGGAATACATGGCCGGGCGCATTACAAGAATGCTGGAAGGCAAAGCCGTAACGGATATCGATAAGGATTTGCTTGATGAAGTGCAGGCAGCGGTTAAAGATGACCGTCTGCTTTTAAGTTCGCTTTTGCATGTGCTGCGCCGCATGACGCGCCCCGAAAAGGAAACCTTCTTTATGGGCGGCACAAGGCAGCTGTTAAGCCAGCCTGAATTCCGCGACATGGAAAAAGTAAAAAACCTTTTGGGCGTGCTGGAAGAAGAAAAAGTTGTGCGCAATATTTTAAAATCCGGCGAAGAATCCGGGCTGCGCATAACGATAGGCAGCGAAAATAAATTTGAAGGCATTCAGGATTGCAGCATGGTGCAGGCAACCTACCGCTTAAACGGCAAAATAGTCGGAACAATGGCTGTTTTGGGGCCTACGCGCATGCAGTATGGCAAAGTAATTGCCGTAATGGATTATCTTCATAAATATTTAAAAACGATTTTAAACAGCTGAGGAGGGACAGTATGCAGGCAGAAGATATTAAAGATACTCAGAACCCTGCGGAAGGAGCAGCGGAAAATGCTGAAGCGCCCGCTGAAGAAAAGGTAAACGCCGGTGAAGCAGCAGCCGGAAATGCAGAAAACGCACAACCGGAAGAAGCAAAGCCGGAAGAACCCCAGAAAGATGAAAAAGATGCAAAAATCGAAGAACTGCAAAACCGCCTGATGCGTTTGCAGGCTGATTTTGAAAATTTCCGCAGACGCAATGCTGCCGAACGCGAACAGCTTTCAACCTTCGTTACGGCAGATGTTGTCGGTAAGTTTTTAAAAGTGCTCGATAACTTTGAAAGAGCCGAGCAGAGCGTAAAAACTACAAACGATATGTCTGCTATCGTAGCCGGCATGGAAAAAATCAAACGGCAGTTTGAACAGGCTTTTAAAGAGCTCGAAGTTGAAGAAATCCCCGCAGAGGGGCAGAAATTTAATCCGGAACTGCACGAAGCCGTAATGCGCGGGCAGAACCCGGATTTAGAGGATGAAAGCATTGAGCAGGTTTTTGAAAAAGGTTACAGGCTGCGCAATAAAATCATCCGCCACAGCAAAGTTAAAGTAATAAGCAACGATTAAGTTGCATTCTTTATACAGTGTAAATTTGAGGAGGAAAAAACATCATGTCTAAAGTAATTGGTATTGACTTAGGTACTACTAACTCTGTAGTAGCTGTTATGGAAGGCGGCGAACCGACCGTTATCACTAACCAGGAAGGCAGCAGGCTGACCCCGTCCGTTGTAGGTTTTTCCAAAAACGGCGAGCGTCTGGTAGGCCAGCTGGCAAAACGCCAGGCTGTTTCCAACCCGGACAGAACCATCAGCTCCATTAAACGCCACATGGGCACTAATTACAGAGTTGAAATTGACGACAAAAAATACTCTCCGGAAGAAATTTCCGCAATGATTCTGCAAAAATTAAAAGCTGACGCTGAAAAATATCTCGGCGAAAGCGTGCATCAGGCCGTAATTACCGTTCCGGCTTACTTCTCCGACAGCCAGCGCCAGGCAACCAAAGACGCAGGCAAAATTGCAGGCCTTGAAGTTCTGCGTATTATCAACGAACCTACCGCAGCAGCACTTGCTTACGGCATTGACAAGAGCGAAGACCACACCGTTATGGTTTACGACCTTGGCGGCGGCACGTTCGATGTGTCCATTCTTGACGTAGGCGACGGCGTATTTGAAGTTAAAGCTACCAACGGCGATACTCACCTCGGCGGCGATGACTTTGACCAGCGCATTATCGACTGGATGGTTGATGAATTCAAGAAAGCAGAAGGCATTGACCTTTCCAACGACCGCATGGCTATGCAGCGTCTGCGTGAAGCAGCAGAAAAAGCTAAAATCGAATTGTCCGGCGTAATGAGCACCAACATCAACCTGCCGTTCATTACCGCTGGCGCCGACGGCCCGAAACATCTTGACATGGATTTAACCCGTGCTAAATTTGAAGAAATGACCGCAGACCTTGTTGAACGCACCATGGGCCCGACCCGTCAGGCTATGGCTGACGCAGGCATGAGCGCAAGCGACATCAACAAAGTACTCTTGGTTGGCGGTTCCACCCGTATTCCGGCTGTACAGGAAGCCATTAAAAAATTTATGGGCAAAGAACCTCACCGCGGCATTAACCCGGATGAATGCGTTGCAGTAGGCGCTGCTATTCAGGCAGGCGTACTGGCAGGCGAAGTTAAAGACGTACTGCTTCTGGACGTAACTCCGCTGTCCCTCGGCATTGAAACCGCCGGCGGCATTTTCACCAGAATGATTGACCGCAACACCACCATTCCTACTTCCAAATCTCAGATTTTCTCCACTTATTCCGATAACCAGCCTTCCGTTGATATCCACGTACTGCAGGGCGAACGCGATATGGCTGCCGATAACAAAACTCTGGGACGTTTTGAACTGTCCGGCATTCCGGCTGCACCGCGCGGAGTACCGAAAATTGAAGTTACCTTCGATATCGACGCTAACGGCATTGTAAACGTAAAAGCCAAAGACCTCGGCACCGGCAAAGAACAGAAGATTACCATTACTTCTTCCGGCACGCTTGATAAAGACGAAGTTGACCGCCTTGTAAAAGAAGCCGAAGCCAACGCCGAAGCAGATAAAAAACGCAAAGAAGCAGTTGAAGCTTGCAACCAGGCCGACAGCCTCTGCTATCAGGCAGAAAAAACCATTAAAGACATGGAAGGCAAAGGCAGCGACGAACTGATTGCCAAAGTTAAAACCGCAATGGACGCCCTGAAAGAAAAAATGAAAGGCGACGACGTTGACGCAATTAAGAAAGCAACCGAAGAACTTACCAAACCGTTGTATGAACTGAGCGCTGAACTTTACAAACAGACCGAAGCAGCCAAAGGTGCGGAAGCAGGTGCCGGCGCAGCAAACGCAGGCGGCGCTAAAAAAGCCGACGACGATGTAGTTGACGCCGAAGTTGTTGACGACGACAAGAAATAATCAGCTTAGGATGGTGTAAACCTTGGAAAAAAGAGATTACTATGACGTGCTGGGCGTTTCTAAAAGCGCAACGGCAGACGAGATAAAAAAAGCATATCGTAAACTGGCACGTCAGTATCATCCTGATGTCAACAAGGATAATCCTGATGCTGCAGAAAAGTTTAAAGAATGCTCCGAAGCATACAGTGTTTTGAGCGACGAAAAGAAACGCGCACAGTATGACCAGTTTGGCCATGCAGCCTTTGACGGCGCTGCCGGAGCAGGCGGCGCGGGCGGTTTCGGCGGGTTCGATTTCAGCGGTTTTGGCGGCGCAGGCGGCGGTATGGAGGACATTTTTGATATGTTCTTTGGCGGCGGCGGGCGCTCCAGAGGCGGCCGTCAGGCAGGCCCGCAGCGCGGCAGCGATTTGCGCTTCGATATGGAAATTACCTTTGAAGAAGCAGCTTTCGGCGTAGAACGCGAAATTAACCTGACGCGCGATGAACAGTGCCCCAAATGTAAAGGCAGCGGCGCTGAACCGGGCAGCAAGGTGGAAACCTGCCCCGAATGCCACGGCACAGGCCAGGTAAGCTTTACGCAAAACACTATGTTCGGGCAGATGCGTAACGTACGCCCGTGCAGCAGATGCCACGGTGAAGGCAAAATTGTTACCGAGCCGTGCAAAGAGTGTAAGGGCAAAGGCACCGTACGCAAAACCAAAAAGCTTAAAGTTAAAATTCCTGCCGGTGTTAACGACGGTTCGCGCCTGCGCGTAAGCGGAGAAGGCGAAGCAGGTATGCGCGGCGGCCCGAGCGGCGACCTTTACGTATACCTTTATGTGAAGCCGCACAAATTCTTTGAACGCGACGGCAACACTGTATTATGCGAAGTGCCTATTAACATTGTACAGGCAACTTTGGGCGATGAAATAAAAGTACCGACGCTGGACGGCCAGGTAACCATGAAGATTCCGGAAGGTACCCAGCCGGGACAGGTGCTGCGCCTGAAAGGCAAAGGCATACCCAGCCTGCGCGGAGGCAGCCGCGGCGACCAGCTGGTACGCATAAAAGTTGTTGTGCCTAAAAAGCTGAGCGAAAAGCAAAAAGACGCGCTGCGTAAATTTGCCGATATCAGCAAGGACAACATCAATCCCGAAGAAAAAAGCTTTTTGAACAAAATTAAAGATTTGTTTAAATAACAAATAAAGCGCGTTTCCGTAAATTCGGAAGCGCGCTTTTAGTATCTTTACAGTTTTATATTTTTCTGTTACAATATGCAGGCAAATGTGCTGCCATAACGGTAGGCGGTTAGCCCTCTGCGGAGGGACTGTGACCCTTCGATGATATAGAAATCCGGCTTGGGCCGGAAATACTATGAAGGAGGGGATAGCGTGGATATTTTAGCATTGTTAATAACCTTTACTGGTTATACAATAGCTGTATTTTCCCTGGGCTATACCCTTGGGAAAGATATTGCCCGCAAAAACAAGTAAACCGCCACAGCCCTTCAATTGTGACGGTTTACTTTAAACTATAAGCAATATTTGGGGCTAACCGTCTATCGGCAGCCTTTTGTGTTTCTATTGTTATTATAACAAACATAGCGCAAAAGTCAAATAAAGCGTTAAGTGATTTGATTTTGCGCAGTAAACAATTTTTTACAGCACGCTGTCCAAAAAGGCGCGCAGTTCTTTTTCTTTCATGCCGCCGATATGCGATTTGGTAATGGTGCCGTACTTGTCAACAATGTAGGAGGCCGGTATGCCCTGCAAGCCGTAGGCTTTAACAATGGCGTTTTTGTCGCCCCAGTACATTGGGTAGGCAAAGCCGCTTTCGCCTGCATATTTTTCATAATCGCTGCGCGAATCATCAATGCTTACGGCAAAAAACTCAATTTTATCTTTGTAATCCGGGTAAATTTTGTTCATTTCTGGCATTTCCTGCATACAGGGGCCGCACCAGGTTGCCCAGAAGTTTACAAACACTGTTTTGCCGCGCAGAGAAGAAAGTTTTACTTCTGTGCCGTCCATGGCGGTTACGGTAATATCCGGCGCTTCGGTGTTAACTGATTGTGCGGCGGCTTCGTTAATGTTGCCTGCCTGGTAATGCGTCCACACAAGTGCTGCGCCAATGCCTACAACGGCTGCGGCAGCGGTAATGAGCAAGAATTTTTTTAAAGTAAACATTTAACCACTCCTAAAATTTAGTTTTAAAATTTATAGCCCCTTCCGGGCAGATTTTTTTACATTCGCCGCAGTTGATGCACTCGCGGTCATTTACTTTTTGGCAGTCCATTTTGCAGAAACGCACGCAGGCATTGCAGCCGGTGCATTTTGCTTTATCTACCGTAATGCCAAAGGCAGAAAGTTTGTTAAACAGGCCGTACCATGCGCCGAGCGGGCATAAAAACCGGCAGAACGGGCGGTAAATAAATACGCACGCGCCAAAAATTACAAGCATTAATAAAAACTTCCAGCCAAACAAAAGCCCAATGCCGTCACGCAGGTTTGCGTTAAGCGCCAACAGCGGCAGCCCTGCTTCCAGTGTGCCTGCGGGGCAGATGTATTTGCAGAACGCCGGTGCGCCGATGCCGTCCTGCCACCAGAAGTATACCGGCAAGAGAAGCACAAAGATAACGGCAACGGCATATTTCAGCAGGCTCAGCTTTTGCGTAAAGGCGTTTTTGCGCATCTTGGGCGAGGGGATTTTGTATAACAAATCCTGCACCAGCCCGAAGGGGCACAGCCAGCCGCAGATGACGCGCCCTAAGCACAGCGCGAATAAAAGCAGAAGCCCCATAACGTAAAACGGAAACTTTAACGCCGTGCCAGCAAGGATGCTTTGCAGCGAGCCTATGGGGCAGGCCCCCAGCGCGCCGGGGCACGAATAGCAGTTTAATACCGGCACGCATACGCTTTTGGGTTGCGCCTGCCAGATGCGCCCGGTGATAAAGCCCGGCAGGTTGGCGTTATGCAAAAGCGCCGATAAAAGCTGAACAACGCCGCGCCTAACCAATGCCGATGCACTCCAGGCAGATTAAAATTGCTTTGTTCAGCACTTCCGTATATTCTTTTTGGTAAATTCCGGCCGCCAGAAACGCAGCGGCAAGCAGCCATAAAAATATTTTCATTTCATCACCGCTATTATTATACAATAGCCTGCGCATACAGTACAAGGCGCACGGATAAAGAAAATATTAAAAATGCCGCGGCAATACGCGCCGCATAACTTATTGAAATGCCCGGCACGTTGTAGTATAATAATTAAATGTATTATGGTAAATTACCAGTTAAGTTTTTAGGAGGAATCAGTTATGTCCGGACATTCTAAATGGGCTAATATCAAACACAAAAAAGGCAAAGCCGATGCTGCGCGCGGTAAAATTACCACCAAAATCGGCAGAGAAATTACCATTGCTGTGCAGATGGGAGGCCCTGACCCTACCGGCAATATGAGATTAAAACTGGCACTCAGCAAAGCTAAGGCCAACAATATACCGAAAGACAACATTCAGCGTGCCATTAAAAAAGGACAGGGCGCTGCCGAAGGCGGCAACTACGAAGAAATTACTTACGAAGGCTACGGCCCGGCAGGCGTTGCCGTTATGGTATCCACCCTTACCAACAACCGCAACCGCACCGCTGCCGATGTGCGCCACGTATTCAGTAAATCCGGCGGCAATATGGGCGAAACCGGCTGCGTAAACTGGATGTTTAAACGCAAAGGCGTATTTACTATCGACGGCGAGGAAAACGAAAGCCTGACCGAAGACGATTTGATGATGATTGCCCTTGACGCTGGCGCCGAGGACGTTAAGAGCGAAGAAGGCGGCTTTGAAATCATTACCCAGCCGGAAGATTTTGACGCTGTTGAAAAAGCGCTTGCCGACAACAACGTTGAAGTTGCCATGGCGGAAATCACCATGATTCCGGATACTATGGCAGAGCTTGACGAAGAAGGCGTTGCCAAAGTGCAGAAAATGCTTGATTTGCTGGATGACCTTGATGACGTGCAGGATGTATACACCAATGCAGACCTGCCGGATGATGATGAAGAATAATTGATTTTTTAGGGGCAGGCTTAAAAGGCCTGCCTGCTTTATATAAGACGGGAGTTTTGTTATGCTGGCAATCGGAATTGACCCGGGCACGGCAATCTGCGGCTTCGGGCTGGTTGAAATGATTGGCAACAGGCTGCGGCCGGTGCATTACGGCGCAGTGTTTACGGATAAGAATATGCTGCCGGAGATGCGGCTAAAAAAGATTTACGACGGGCTTACGGAGCTGATAGACACCTATCACCCGGATATTATGAGCGTGGAGCAGCTCTTTTTTAACCGCAACGTAACAACGGCTATCAGCGTAGGGCAGGCGCGCGGCGTGGTGCTTTTAACTGCTGCCAACCGCGGGCTGCCTGTTATGGAGTTTACGCCGATACAGGTTAAACAGGCCGTTGTAGGCTTTGGCAGCGCCAATAAGGAACAGGTGCAGTTTATGGTGCAGCATTTATTAAACCTGCGCGAAAAACCAAAACCCGATGACGTTGCAGACGCGCTGGCGATTGCCGTTTGCGGGCTGCATACGGCGGCAACAAGAAGATGGACGGAGTTAAAGTAAATGATTGGTTCAATAAAAGGCAAAGTTGCAGAACTGGCAAATGAATATTGTTTAATAGAAACGCCGGGCGGGGTAGGCTACCGCGTGTTTATGCCTTCGGCCAATCTGGCGGCGCTTTCCCTTGGCAGCGAGGTGCGCGTGCATACTTATACTTCCGTGCGCGAGGACGCCATTTTGCTGTTCGGCTTTCTGCAAAAGCAGTATTACGATTTATTCGTGCTGTTAATAGCTGTCAGCGGCGTTGGGCCTAAAGTGGCGCTGGGTATTTTATCGGCTGTAAAGCCGGATGATTTTTATATGGCGGTGCAGAACCGTGACATGAAAGCGCTGACCAAGCTGCCGGGCATTGGCAAAAAAACGGCTGAAAGGCTGCTTTTGGAGCTGAAGGATAAAATTTCCGGCGGGGATGAAATTATTGATACGGTATTTTACCCGCAGGGCGGCGATGCGCCGGAAACGGCAGTGGGTGAAGCCATTGAGGCTTTGCAGGCGCTTGGTTACAGCAACAGTGAGATTGTACCGGCGCTGAAAACCGTTGAAGGCTACGAAAAAATGCCGTGCGAAGAAATTATTAAACATGTGCTTAAGGTATTTGCCGGGAGGAAATAATGAACGAGCAGGAAAGAATTATTACCGGCAGGGAACAGGATGCCGACGGCTGGCAGTACAGCCTGCGTCCGCGCCGTCTTGCCGAATATATCGGGCAAAACCAGGTAAAACAGAATATGCAGGTTTTTATAAAGGCGGCGGCAGAGCGCGGCGAAGCGCTTGACCATGTGCTTTTGTTCGGGCCTCCGGGCCTTGGCAAAACCACGCTTGCCAACATTATTGCCAACGAGCTTAACGTAAACATCCGCATAACAAGCGGCCCGGCGATTGAGCGTCAGGGCGACCTGGCGGCGATACTGACTAACCTTGGCGAAAACGACGTGCTATTTATCGACGAAATTCACCGCCTTTCCAAAACGGTAGAAGAAATTTTGTATTCTGCCATGGAGGATTTTGCGCTGGATATTATTATCGGCAAAGGGCCGAGCGCGCGCAGTGTACGCCTTGATTTGCCGAAGTTTACGCTTATTGGCGCAACTACCCGCCTTGGTGCGATTGCTGCACCGCTGCGCGACCGTTTTGGCGTGCAGTGCCGTTTGGAGTTTTATAAACCTGATGAATTATGCTTTATTATAGAGCGCGCTGCGGAAATTTTGGGCGTAGCCATTGAACGTGAAGGCGCGCAGGCCATTGCAAGGCGCAGCCGCGGCACGCCGCGTGTTGCCAACCGCCTGTTAAAGCGCGTGCGCGATTTTGCGCAGGTTGCCGGGGCGCAGAGCATTACGGAGCAGGTTGCTGACGAAGCCCTGTCGCGCCTTGAGGTTGATAAATACGGGCTTGACCGCAACGACCGCCGCATTTTGCAGACCATTGTAAAAACCTTCGGCGGCGGGCCGGTGGGCATAGAAACCATTGCGGCCGCCGTAAGCGAAGAAAGCGATACTATCGAAGACGTTATCGAACCGTACCTTATGCAGCTGGGGCTTATTCAGCGTACGCCGCGCGGACGCATAGCCACACGCGAAACATACAGGTATCTTGGTGTGCCTTATCAGAAGGAGGGGCGCTGATATGAAACTTTTGCTTCATGCCTGCTGCGGGCCGTGTGCCTGCTATCCAACCGAAAAGCTGACGGCAGACGGCATTGATTTTGACATTATCTTTTTTAATCCAAACATTCATCCTTATAAGGAGTTTAAACGCCGCATAGCCGCCCTGCGCGAGCTGTGCGAAAAGAAAAAATACCGTTTAACGGTTGATAAAAGCTATCCTCTGGAAGAATGTGTGCGCGGCATGCTTGATGAACCCGGCTGCCGCTGCATTTACTGCTACCGTACGCGTATGCGCTATGCAGCTCAGTACGCTAAGGAAAACGGGTATGATGCTTTCAGCACAACGCTGCTTGTAAGCCCATACCAGAAGCACGAACTGATTAAAAAACTGGCAGAGGAAGCTGCTGCGGAATTTGACATTCCGTTTTATTATGAAGATTTCCGCGAGGGTTACCAGCGCGGCGTAGATATAAGCCTTGAGCTTGAGCTTTACCGCCAGCCGTACTGCGGCTGTGTGTTCAGCGAACGTGACCGTTACGAGAAAAAGCCTAAAAAGAAAGATTAACGCAAGGAGGCAGCCGATGAGAATTTTATATGCCGCTCTGCTGTTTATGATGATGCTGGTGGGAGCACCTGCGGCGCTGGCTGCACCTCAAATTTCCGTAGGGCTTGTGACGGGGCAGTTTACTGCCGAACTGGCAAGCGAAACCGATTTTACAGCGCAGACGGTTGTTAACGGCAGTGTGCGCAAAGAGTTTTTTTTTAAAGCGGGAAGTTATTATTTTAATGCCGCAAACGGCAGCGTTAATGCCGACGGGCAGGAGTTTGGCAACGTTGTGCTGCGCATTAAGGCGGACGGCGTAAACCCTGTAAAAGTAAACAAAAAAACTTACCGCGGCAATATAGAAGTTATGCTTGCGCCGGACCGCAAAAACCTTATAGTGCGCAACGTGCTGCCCGTTGATGAATATCTTTACAACGTGGTGGGGCGCACCGTGCCGGTGTATTTCCCGGATGAAGCCATTAAGGCGCAGGCCGTTGCCATGCGCAGCTATGCCCTGTGGCTTGCGGAAAACAATAATTATTACTATGACGTGCGTGCCGGCGAAAAAGATTATGTTTACAGCGGCACGGATATGGAAAAAAGCGATATTAACAAACTGATTGACAGCACGCGCGGCGAAGTGGCTGGGATTCAGACCACGTAACCCTCTTCGATGACAAC
>ENA-OPAL01000432-OPAL01000432.1-human-gut-metagenome-genome-assembly--contig:-NODE-432-length-33503-cov-3.045922_pt1 | contig 33503 bp, 30 predicted proteins | sample MGYA00241057_ERZ501430 | MGnify/ENA primary metagenome ERZ501430 (study PRJEB25962, sample SAMEA2042506) | human gut metagenome | biome: human gut; feature: human-associated habitat; material: faeces...
ATGGCAGGAAATATGTCAAAATAGATACATTCTATGCCAGTAGTCAGCTGTGTTCCGTTTGTGGATACCAAAATACAGAAACAAAAAATCTGTCCGTAAGGGAATGGGTATGTCCTGTCTGTGGCACAACGCATGACAGAGATATCAATGCAGCAAAGAATATACTGGAAGAAGGATTAAGACGAATAGCATAAAAGGAATAACAATATAGGACAGGGACTGTCCGAATTAACGCCTGTGGAGATAGTAGGTTGCGAGGTCTGCGAAGCAGGAAGCCCATTGGCTTTAGACAATGGGTAGTTCACAATACCGGAAAGTTATATTCCAAAGATCACAAAAAGATTAAAAGACGCAAATATCATCACAGCCTGTGAAGGGATCAAAGGCGGATATCTGCTTTCTGAAAATCCGGAAAACATTTCTCTGTTTGATATCATATCATCAACAGAAGTCACGATGAAAATAAACCGATGCCTGGAAGAAGATGGATTTTGTTTCAGGAATGCCACAGACTACTGCAGCGTGCATAAAGCATTCCTGAAAGTACAAAAGATATATGAGGATTCGCTGCGGGCGGTCAGGATCTCAGACATGATATAAAGAGCTTTCGGAGAAACTATTTCATGGTATTTTGCAAACCTGTCTGTTGAAGAAATAACCGGGAGATGCTATAATTTTTAAAAAGCTTCACAATAGCGGATGTTTGGCAAAAGGAGGAGAGCAAAATGAAAAATTTGCGAAAGAAAACGGGATGTCTTGTTATGGCAGTGCTGCTTCTGATCATGACGTTTGTTCCTGCAATGTCTGTGACTGTAAGTGCTGCAGCAAATATAGAAGGCAGACTGATCACAGTAGGAGGAAAAACAGTAAACAGTGGCATGAAGATCGCAGAGGTAGAAAAGCTGTTTGGGAAACCAAAGCTTACAACGCCATCTTACTGGGGCGGATATGCTTATACGTTTTACGGGGATAAGTACAGTGACTATCTGTATCTGGAGACAGATGCGGATGGTGTGATCGTCTGCTATGGAAGTGTCAGCCCGGGATTTGAGACGAATGTATATAATTATGGAGATAAGGTAGACCATTATGTACGCCTGGGTTATGAAGCCACAGACTATGATGATAATTTATATGGTGTGATTTATTATACAAAGTATCATTCGGATGCCTACGAAAGATTTGGGGCAAATCTGACGGAAAATAACCGAAATCTCAATAAACATGCGGCAGAGATGTGGAATGCAGTATCTTATTTGCATGGATATGACACGCCGACCTGTTTTGACGAACAATTGTTTAATGTCGGGGCACAGCTTGCAGATAATTACAGCACGGTATATGATTATTGTAATGATACCGGGCAGAGTGCCTGCTATCAGCTGATGGGAAGCAGCCTGATCAGTTTCCCGGAATATCGCTATCCAAATCCGCTGGAATTTGCAGAAAAAGGGAAAAACTATACCTGTAAAAATGGAAATACGATAGGACTCATGTATTATCCAAAAGGAAGCGACAAGAGCCAGTACTGGGTAATCAATGGATTTGTCAATAAGGAATTGCTGGCAGAATGGAATCCTGTAGCGTACACGGCACAGGAAAAGCAGCAGCTGAAACAGGCGAGAGATTATTATGCAAAATCAGTAGAAGAATTTAATGCAGAAAAATCTTATTATGAAGTAGAACCGTCCTATGATTCTCTGGATACAATAGAAGGAGGAAAATTAAGCGAAGGAATTGCAAAAGGGGCAGTGGATTTTCTGAATGCGATCCGTGCAGGCGGTGGACTGAATCCATTGGAGTATTCAGAAGAGTTATCCGCAGATGCACAGTGCAAATCAACCTATACGGTGTATCTGTCCAAAAACAAGATCAGCAATCCAAATCCGCATTTTCCGCCTCAACTGGACGGATTAAGCGATGAATACTATGCAAAGTGCCAGAGCGGTTCCGGAGAAAATCTGTTTATGTGCGGCATTCTCAGCACAAACATCATTGGAAGTATCAGTAATGCCCTGGACGACAGTTATGGAACCGGGCAATATTATAGCAGAGGACATCGCTATAATCTGCTGAATCCGTCATGGAAATACATCGGTGTAGGAAATACATTGCAGCAGGGATGCCACAAAATGACAGGAACACAGGATTATGATGCAGAAGTTGTGGCATGGCCGGCAAAAGGAGTTACCATTTCAGAGAGTGGTTTTGCACCGTCCGGAATGTGGACATGCCAGTTTTACAATGGACTGAAACCGACGTCAGATACGACAGTGACGGTCAGATGTCTGAACAGTGGAGCAGTCTGGAAAATTGATCCGGCGAATCTTCTGGATTCTCAGGCATATCAGGTCAATGGTACGCTGATCTCATATGCGAACAATTCCATTGCTTTTAAAGTGGGCGGCGTCTATGAGATCACTTATGAGCATCTGAATGACCAGGATGGAAAAGATGCCGCCTATACTTACAGAACGGTATATGAAAAAGCATATCTTTCTTCAGATGGAAAGGAAGAACCGCAGCAGATTTTATTTGATAAGGACAGTATGGAGCTGACGCCGGGAAGCACGGAAAAACTGACAGCGATCATACATCCGGAAGATGCCAGAAATAAGAGAATTTATTTTACAAGCACAAATCCGGCAGTCGCAACCGTCAATGAATGTGGAGAAATTACAGCACATGCCGCAGGAAGTGCCGTGATCACAGCGGTAAGCGAGGCGGGAAATATCACAGCGAACTGCAAAGTTACAGTGGTGCAGAAAAAGGCGGAAACGACAACCGGAAAAGATGATGAAAAGACGCCTGACAGAAAGCCGGATACACAAAGCAGCATAAAAGTCGGAAAAGCGAGTATCAAAAGTGCAAAAAAGAAAAAGGCGTCCCCGACAGTGACCATAACGCTTGTCAGAAAAGTGGCAAAAGCTTCCGGATATCAGATCAAAGTCTATCCGACTTCAGGAAAAGCAAAGAAAAACAAAGGTGCAATAACAACGAAGTTCATAACGAAAAATACGAAAAAACTCGTCGTAAAGAATAAGAAATTAAAAAATAAAAAAGGATGCTATGTGAGGATACGGGCTTATCAGAAGATAAACGGAACGAAAAAATTCGGTGCATGGTCTGCAGTCAGAAAAGTAAAAAACAGATAAAGCCGCCACCTCAGTATTCGAAGACGAGGGAATGGAGATGGAGAAAAACGAAAAAACCAAGTATAAATTAGCAGAAGCCATGAAGGAATGTATGAAGACTTCCAAAGTGGATGCGATCACAGTAAAGCAGCTGGCAGAAAAATGTGGTCTGACCAGACAGACCTTTTATCGCAATTTTCTGGATAAATTTGACCTTATCAACTGGTATTTTGGAAAAATCCTGGATCAGTCGTTTGAGCATATGGGAAGAGAAACAAGTGTTTACGATGCACTTGTGCGGAAATTTACCTACATTGAGCAGGAGAAACAGTTTTTTGCTGCAGCGTTCCGCTATGATGAACAGAATTCTCTGAGGGAACATGATTTTGAACTGATTCTGGCATTTTATGAAAATCTGATCCAGGAAAAAACCGGATGTAAAATGAAAGAAGAGATGCATGATCTGCTGGAAATGTATTGCAGAAGTTCTGTCTATATGACCGTAAAATGGGTGCTTGGGAAAAAGATGGCCGCACCAGAAGGACTGGCAGAACTGATGGTAGAAGCGATGCCGGTAAAACTAAAAGAACTGTTTGAGAAACTGGATATGGTCAGGTAAACAATAGATTGTCCCGGATTCTGACAGGCAGATATCTGCCTGTGATTTCGTTGCAAAGTATTTTTGATAAATGTTACATTTAGTCTGTTTTGTCACTTTTCTTTTTGTGCAAAAGTGTTAAGATAATAACAAAGTGAAACGGAATGATGATGCACAGCTACATAGATACAGCAAAATCATTGCCGGAAACGTTAAAATTTTACAGAAGGGATGTAATAACTATGGCAAACAGAATCAACTTAAACGGAACTTCTTTTCACGGTGCAGGTGCGATTGCAGAGATCGTAAACGAAGCACAGGCACACGGTTTTCAGAAAGCATTTGTATGCTCTGATCCGGATCTGGTTAAATTCAACGTTACTTCAAAAGTAACAGATCGGCTGGAAAAAGCCGGACTTGCATACCAGCTCTATTCTGATATCAAGCCGAACCCGACCATCGACAATGTAAAACATGGTGTTCAGGCATTTAAAGATTCCAAAGCAGATTATATCATCGCCATCGGCGGCGGTTCTTCCATGGATACTGCAAAAGCAATCGGTATCATCATTGCCAATCCGGAATTTGAAGATGTCAGAAGTCTGGAAGGAACTGCACCGACCCAAAACCCATGTGTACCGATCATTGCGGTACCAACCACAGCCGGAACAGCAGCAGAAGTTACGATCAACTATGTTATCACCGATGTAGAGCGTAAACGTAAGTTTGTCTGCGTAGACCCGCACGATATGCCGATCATCGCAGTGATCGATCCGGAAATGATGTCCTCCATGCCGAAAGGACTGACTGCTTCGACCGGTATGGATGCCCTGACACATGCAATCGAAGGATATACTACAAAAGCTGCATGGGAAATGACCGATATGTTCCATCTGGAAGCGATCAAACTGATCTCCGCTTCTTTAAGAGATGCAGTAGAAAACAAAAAAGAAGGCCGCGAAGGCATGGCACTTGGCCAGTACATCGCCGGCATGGGATTCTCAAACGTAGGACTTGGAATCGCACACTCCATGGCACATACCTTAGGTGCTGTTTATGATACACCGCACGGTGTTGCATGTGCAATGATGCTGCCGATCGTTATGGAATACAATCAGGACTGCACAGGCGAGAAATACCGTGAGATCGCACGTGCGATGGGAGTCAAAGGTGTTGATGATATGTCCGTAGAAGAATACAGAAAAACAGCAATCGATGCCGTAAGAAAACTTTCTGTTGATGTCGGAATCCCGACAAAACTGGAAGCAATCAAAGAAGAAGACCTTGATTTCCTGGCAGAATCTGCTCATGCAGATGCCTGTGCACCGGGCAATCCCAAAGATGCAAGCGTAGAAGACCTGAAAGATCTGTTCCGTAAAATTATGTAAAAACAGATATTGCTGCAAAGTAGGTAAATGTCAGCAAAGCTGACCAGAATTGCCCGCCAAATCTTACGTACGTTCGACTTGAAATAAGATATACATACCTTAAAGATCACATACTGAAATGTATAAAAGCATTTTGGTATGTGATCTTTTTGATGCATACAGAAGCATACCATTGCCTGTTTTACATAAACTTGATAAGAAAAATTTTGAAGAACAGTGGCTTTGTCCTTACGAGACTTTACACAGATTTTACATTACACTGTCGTGGACTTTACATTGCATCGTTATACTGTAGATGCTTTGGTGATGCAGGGGGTGCGGGGCGAAAGTTCCAAGCCCCTGAAAAAATGTGCTGCATCCCGAATAAAGAACGAATCTGAAATGAAAAACGTATGTAAAGCGAAGAAGGAGAAATCATGAACAGTACATTAGAGGTAATATTTGGATTGCTCGGTGGTCTGGCAGTGTTCATTTTCGGAATGAATATGATGAGCGACTGCCTTCAGAAGGCAGCAGGCGAAAAAATGAAACGGATTCTGGCATTGCTTACCAAGAATCCAATCCTTGGCGTTCTGGCAGGAGCACTGACAACCGCCGTTCTGCAGAGCAGCAGTGCGACAACCGTTATGGCGATCGGTTTTGTAAGTGCAGGACTGATGAATCTGCCGCAGGCAATCTCCATCATCCTCGGAGCCAACATCGGAACGACGATGACGGCACAGATCATTGCCTTTAAGTTAAGTGATTATATTTATGCAATTATTTTTATCGGATTTATCATTAGTTTTGTAGTAAAATCCGAACGTGCAAAAAACATCGGACAAACCATTTTTGCATTTGGCCTTCTGTTCCTTGGAATCGAGACGATGGGAAGCGTCATGAAACCGTTGGCATCCAGCCCGATATTTACAGACATGATCGAACAGGTTTCTCATATTCCGGTTCTTGGTGTAGCCGTAGGAACCCTGATGACACTTGTCGTACAGAGCAGCAGTGCCACGATCGCAGTATTACAGAACTTTGCAGAACAGCCTGGACCGGACGGCGTCAGCAGTATCCTGGGTCTTGTCGGAGCAATCCCGATTCTGCTTGGTGATAACATCGGAACCACGATTACAGCTCTGCTTGCAAGTATCGGACAGACCAAAGATGCAAAACGAACCGCACTTGCACACTGCATTTTCAACATTTCCGGATGTTTTCTGTTTATCTGGTTTGTAAAACCATACGCAGCCCTGATCCAGTACATCTCTCCGAAAGGACCGGAGATTGCAGTTATTTCCAGACAGATTGCAAATGCACATACCCTGTTTAATATTACCATGACGGTCATCTGGGTACCGCTGATCTGGCTGATGGTCAAGATCGTTATGAAAATCATTCCGGACGGACAGAAAAAAGTCTACAGCAACGCAGAACCGCAGTTTCTGGATTCCAAACTGGTTTCACAGCCGACCGCAGCACTTCAGCTGGTCGTAAAAGAAGTGGCAAGATGTATCGAGCTGGTTAGCGATAACTTAAAAGAATTGATTGCAGTATCCACAGAAAGTGACAGCGAGAAAATAAAAGCAGTGATCCAGAACTCCGAAGATACCAGAAAACTTTACGAACGAATCACCGAATACCTCTCCGAATTGTTTGCATCCGGCGGACTGACCGAGGAGCAGGCAAACCAGACAGCAGGTATCATGTATATTTTAAGTGATGTGGATCGTATGAGTGCCCTTTGCAGAGAAGTCTGTCTCTCCCTGAAAGATAAAGAGGAGAAAAAATATAAATATTCCAAAGATGCCATGCGTGATATGCGGCACAGCCTGCAGCTGATCCAAGAAATGTTTACGAAAGCCGTTCAGATGATGGCGACCGGAAATACGGAGGCTGCAAAAGATATTCTGCAACAGAAAGAAAAGATCCTCGATCTTGGTATCAAGATGCGAAAATCCCATGTAGAACGTGTCGGTGAAGGAAAATGCAAAGCAAAACTTACCGAGCCATACAACCGCATTATCCACCATATTGACCGAATGGGCAACTGCTGTATCAATATCGTAGATGCCGTGCAGGGCAAAGCAGGTCAGACCTATCTGGAGACCGTAGCATAAAGGAAAGAAAAACAGGAGAAAAGAGTTAAGAGAAATAAAAAAATATTTTGTGAATAAAAAATAATAAAAAGAAATATACTTGAAAAAACTCCCGGTGCTGGCACACCGGGGTTTTTTATGCCTTTTGGAGACAATAAGTGTCAAATAATAATTTCTTGACATTCATGTGAAGCATGTTATACCTGAAAAAAGGAGGAATGCTCACATGGGGACAACATTTGAAAATGAAATACTGGAAATTTTTGGAACAACAGATCTGGAACAGTTGAAGAAGATTTCAAGAGATGCGGCATCTTATAATCAAAAAAAGCAGAGAAATACTTCTGGAAGAAAGAATTCTTTTACAGAGATACAAGTAGCAGAAATGGTGGCGTTATACAGTCAGGGAGAGAGTATCTCAGATCTTGCAAGAAAATATCAGGTTTCACGTCAGACAATCTATAATCAGATAAAACGTGCCCATCGATTCAGTGAAGATCCAGATGTCAAAATGAGAATGAACTTTATGAATCATAATGATTTGTGTACTACTATTGATATTGATTTTAGACATGAGAAGATCACAATCCATAATTATACAGAACAGATTTTGTTAAGAGCTTTTGGAGTTATAGAAAATCCGGATTGGAAAGATTTTGAATATTTCCTGGAAGATCGCTGTTTTCCAAGGACTCGTGACCATGCAAAAGAAATTTTAAGAGAAATGAATCTTCCATTTTATGATCCACTGCTGATTGTAGAGAAAACACAGGGGCGTATGGAAGGAGATCACCAGTGGATTATGATTTTGAAAAAGGAGCAATGAAAACACAAAACAATACTCTTTCAGCCCGATTTTTGATCAGGGACTTTGTCTTTTCGCAGACACCAGACTGGATTATCCACTTCATTTATCACTGGAAGAATGTATGAAGAAAATACAGGCAAAACCGTTCAGCACAGATTTTGATGAACAGCTTGATGCGGCAGAAGCATTGTATGGTGTTCAGGTACAGTTTGATTTTTCGATGAAAGACTTGGAAAACGAGATAACAAGGCTGGCAGAAAAGTATTCTCCGGTGATTTGCGAAAGGATCCAACAGCTGATGCGACAGCAGTTTCGCAAATATAAATATCTGATAAAACAAAAGGCATAGGAATCTGATATAGCCTCCGGCGGATTGCAGAGGTGCACAGAAGAATAAATCCGGTGTGATGTGTCCAGAATTCTGGGTATATCACACCGGGGGATTTTTTATGCTTTTTTTATGAATGGATTAAATTCCAGGCAGGAATATCCAAAAGACTAATAAAAATAGTATATAAATCATTTTCACGTACACTTATTTTGACTATGTTATTTTAATGATACAACAAAGCAAAATGGTACAAAAAGAAAGGAGGGGCAGGCATCTTGAGTAGTACAGTGTGGTAAATTTGGCAAGTATACAGAAGAAATGATTTGTAATTTGTATAAGTACCACAAAATGTCTTGTAAAAAGACAAAACAAATGATATATTGTATATAAATAAATGTCCTGTTACAAGAAAAATGAGAAATGGAGGAGATCAAAGATAATGCCACTTTTTAAGAGAAATGATGAGCGAGGAAACACGGAGACAAATTATAAAAGATCAAGACAAATAGGCTTAGATACCAATATTTCAAATTATGGTTGGTATACATGTGCACATTGCGGAAGAAAGCTCAGAAAAGGAGATGTTGATATTGACCATATTTTACCACGGAGCAAAGGGGGAATTGATGATCCGAGAAATTTACAATGTTTGTGCGTGCATTGTAATCGCTCAAAAGGAAATAAAACCGACAATACGAAAGCAGATTTAAAACATAGAAAGCAAACATATGGGGAATATCAACGCTCGGTATACTTAAAACAAGAAACGAAAAACACCATGAATTGGATCCGTGAGGATATGAAAAAACGTGATGATAGTGATATAAAAAAATTACTGGGTGCAAATGAAGAAGAGTTAAAACCATTAATGTCCTGGGTAAAAAAAGAAGCAAAAAAAAGAGGAATTATAAAATAAACATATACTAGGAGGATAAACAATATGAATGCAAAACAGAAGAAAGAATGTCATACAATCATACATACAGCAAGTGTGGCAGCGGGAGGTGTTGGTGCGGGATTGGCACAAATTCCAGGAAGTGATAATGCAGTTATTACTCCGATTCAGCTTACTATGACTATTTCGTTAGGAAGAGTTTTTGGAAAATCTTTAAGTGAAGCGTCAGCAAAAGCCGCATTAGCTTCAGTGGCGGCAGCAACAGTTGGAAGAACGGCCTCGCAGGTGTTGGTAGGTTGGATTCCGGGAATAGGAAATGCTATTAATGCAACAACAGCAGCAGGTATAACAGAAGCAATGGGATGGTTGTTGGCAAAAGAATTTGACGAAGGATTATTGTAGAAAAAACTAAAGGAGATAAGTAAAAATGAAAGTGAAAAGAATTGCCATTTACATTATTACTAACATTGCTCTTTTTATAATCGCATGTATTACCATTCCTAAGCTGATGAAAAAGCTCACGGGAAAGTTATATAAGAAAAATATTAAAAAGAAAAATAAAAAGAGATGCTAATAGATGCTGAAAAAACAGAGTTGATAAAAAATAGGAAAAACACAATATACAAGGAGAAATGGATGGAAGTTAATACAGATGAAATAGCCAAGAAATGTATGGATGCCATAAATGAGAAATTAAAAAATCTTAAGAAGCTGAATATTATTGTTGTTGGAAAATCTGGGGTTGGAAAAAGTACACTTATCAATAGTTTATTTCGAGATAAAATTGCGGAGACAGGATTGGGAAGACCTATAACAACTGAAATCAGGAAAATTGAAAAGAAAGATTATCCTATGGCAATTTATGATACTCCAGGTTTTGAATTATCAGAAGGACAGCAGGCGAAGGTGAAAGAAGAGATTATTGAACTAATACATAAAGGATTGGCAACAGGAGATATTAATAATGCCATTCATTGTATATGGTATTGCATCAATGTTGGTGGAAACAGAACCTTTGACCAAACAGAAATAAACTGGCTTAAAGAGTTGATAGAAAAAAATAAAGTTACGAAAGTGCCTATTATTGTTGTACTTACACAGGCGTGCCCGAAAACCAAGGGAAAGCAAATGCAAACTTTAGTTGAAAAAGAAAATCTTGATATAATTAAAGTTATTCCTGTTCTGGCTCAAGATATGGATTTTGATGGCGAGTATGTGGCAAAGGCATATGGATTAGATCAATTGGTTGATATAATGAGTGAAGCATTGCCGGAAGAACTTCAAGATACACTGCAGAATGTACAAAAAGCATCGTTGAAATCTAAAAAAAAGCGTTCACGAGCTGTTGTAGCAGCAGCATCTGCAGTAGCTTTTGGGGAAGGATTTATACCGATTCCTTTTTCTGATGCAGCAGTGTTAATTCCTACTCAAATAACGATGATAGCTTCTATTACAACAAATTTTGGTATGAGTATCAGTAAAAGCGTTATAATGAGTTTTATATCTTCTACGATTGGTACAGCAGGAACTACTATTCTTGGAAAATCTATGGTATCCAATTTGTTTAAATTAATACCGGGAGTTGGAACTGGTGTTGGTGGAATGATATCTGGATCAACAGCAAGTCTTTTGACAACAGCGTTAGGGGAAGCATATATTAAATTTATGGAGATGATTTATAAAGGAGAATTAAAAAAAGAGGATTTATATGATCAGAATGGTCAGAAAGCTATTTCTAAAATGTTCAAAGAGGAATTGACGAAAAAACGAAAACAGAGCTTCTAAATAAATAATTTTAGAGGTTATCAAGTTTTTATGTAAGTTTAAAAAAATTGTGGGTCTGTCAAGTTTTTTGTAAGTTTTAAGAAAAATTTTATGGGGAGGGGAACCTCCCCATTGTTAGAGTTTTATACTTTTGCAAATTAACTCGTCAAAGTATCCTTGACAAGCATCTCCATTTCATCGGCCATTTTCGGAAACTATTTTTTGACAGGCTTTGGAATAAATTCAAGTTTTAGCTGCATCCCCAATCCCTGGGCGAGTTTTTTTACCATGTTTAAACTGGGATTTCGCGTTCCATTCTCAATTCGGCTTATATCTGCCTGCGTAATTCCTGTTCTGCCTGATAAATCTTTTTGTGTCATATTCTGCTGCACTCTTGCATGATCATTGCCTGAATAATATCATATTCCTGCTGAAGTGCATCATACTCCGCTTTTTCCTCTGGATTCTGCAATGCTCTTTTTCTGTTTTTGGTGTTTTCTGAGATTTTTTAACGAATCCATTTGTAAGTACTGCTTTCTTGCCTATGATAAAGAAATACAGTACTCGTGTAATGTCTAATTCTTGTTTGGTACGAAGCTCAAATATCCCATTTTCTAATGGTTTTGAATAAGGTTTTCTCAACAGTGGACCTTTCATTTCCAATAAATCAAGAGTGTTGATGCTAACTTTAGATGGCAATACAAAGACCTTGTTCCTGTTGATTAAAAAGATTTTGTAAATACTCAAATACATATGGAAGGAATTTGCAGAATATGGTAAAGGACTCGGTATTACCTAAAGTATGAGCAAGGATGAAAGATATAATGCTCACAGTAAAAACCACTTTCACGCACCTTCCTTTCATTTATGTTACCTTGATGATACAAAATAAAACCAAGGAGGAGACAAGAATGAACAGGAAGGTGTTTTTGACTGTATGTAGTATGTGAAATATTTTTGTTTCAGAGATTTTTAGCATGCTGAGAATGTTTGACAATGTGCAAAAGGAACAATTTTTCCGTAGCTTTTCAACGCTCTGAGTCGTCAAAATCAATTGCTCTCATCACCCCGCGGAAGCTTTCAAGCGGATGTTCTGTTGTGGATGCCCACAGAAAGATCCAATCGTAAGGATTTCGTTCATAGAGTTCTTCATAGCCACATTCTTCGAGCAGCTGAGCCATTTCTTCGCAGAAGTCATCGAAATAATCAGCGTAATCGGACTGTGGATTTTCGGCAGCATTGCCGGAATCCATCATCAGTTCCAGTGTGACCCAGAAGTGGTAAAACTTTAACAGGATCAGGCACTTGCGGATGGAATCGTAAGAGGTGCTTATCTCGGACTGGCTGCGGGTTAAGATTTTGGAAAAGGTCTTTTTGGATGGAAAATTTAATTTTACGATATCCGGAAGCTTAGCTTTTTTGTTTACAGGTTCTATGGGATCAATTATAAATTCCAGCATAAAATCAATGGAAGTAATATTTTGCTTTCGGTACTTCCACTTGAGACCTAAATGACGAGCCTGCATGAAAAATTCCTGGGTGATCAGCCCGGAAGCCGGAGGCGTGGCCAATGTTTTTGCGTCCGGAATCGTGCCGATTTTCTTGAAGATTTCGATTCGCTCGATATCTTTGTTTGTTCCCCTGATCTGAAGGACAAATTCTTCGATATAAAAGAGTGCTCTCTGGTTCCAGCGGTCAAAGATGGATTTATTTCTGGAAAAGTAGGCGAGAAATTCTTCGTCGCTGCGGCAGTTGTCGAGAGCATTTCGGATCTGATCGGTATAGACGGGATCGGAATCTTTGGATTTTGCCGTTTCCGGCATGGCTTTGATGGTTTCGTAAAGCTCGAGAGCATGATCGTAAGAATGGTTCTGATGGAGGCAATAGTAATAAACGGCCTCTTTTATGGTATGACAGTTGAAGCTGCGGCTGAAGTAAACCTGACGGAAAAATTCCTGTACAAGCTCAAAAGAAGCACCAAGGGCAAAGCAGATTTCATAGACGAGTTTGCGGCTTCTGGAGTCGAGGGATGGGCGGCGTTTGCCGGAAAACCAGTCACGGACTGTGATTTCCGTGATCTTTACATGGATAGCGGCAAGTTTCTGCAGGAGATATGCCGTTTTTTTCTTCGACATCTTCGCTGGAGCCGGTATATCCGCATCGCTGCATCAAAGTTGTGAGTCCTGTATGGAAAGAGACAAAGTTTGCCGAATTCTGTAAATATTGATAAGCTTCATTACAGTCATCGATGGAAAACAGGCTATCCTGGGCATTGCCTGTTGAAAGATTCAGATGATCCTTTGTCATAGTAAAATCCTCCTTCTGTGAATGCAGGTTCTTGCGTCCTGCCTTATAGATAGATTATACTATAAAAAAGACAAATGTTGGAGAAAAGAGTGGAAAATAGTTGAAATTTGCAGCCAATGTGAGATGAATTTCCCATTTGTGACTGGAAAGTGACAAAATTGCTGCGGCAGAAAAGAAAAAATTGAGGTGAGAGGATGTTTGATAAAAGAAAACCGCTGCCACAGGGATGGGAGCTTGTTTTTGGGGAAGAACACCGTTATGTCATTGCGGAGGAGATCGGGCGTGGCGGAAGCTGTATTGTATACAATGGATTTTACAGAGACCGGATCGGTGAAAGACATCTGGTTAAAATAAAAGAATGTTATCCGTACCGCCTGGAAATAGAGCGGGATGCCAAGGAAAATCTGACACCGGATTTGTCCTGTGAGCAGACGTTTCTTGCAGAAAAGCAGAAGTTTCTGGAAGCTTACCGGAAAAATACGGCATTGAAAACAACGCTCGGACTTGTGAACTCCACTGCAAATGCAACAAATATTTATGAATATCACAATACCTGCTATGTGGTCATGACGGAGATCGAGGGCAGGGATTATCGAAGCGAGGCGGATGAGAATCTGCAGTCGTTGTTTCTGCATCTGCGGACGCTTGCCCGAATCGTGAAAAAATACCATGACTGCGGGATGTTACATCTTGATATCAAACCGGAAAATGTGCTGCTGATCCCGGAAACAAAAGAGCAGATGGTTCTGTTTGATTTTGATTCTATGGTGAGAAAAGAAAAAATACAGACACAGCCAAATGGTTGGACATTTTCTGTGTCGGACGGTTATGCGGCACCGGAACTGGTGCGTGGAAAATGCAGCAAAATCTGTGAAGCGACTGATGTTTATGCGATCGGGGCGATCGCTTTTTATAAGCTTTTTGGAAGAACGCCGAATGCCATGGACAGTGCGGTGGGTGCGATATATGATTTTTCGGGCATGAAATGGAAGGATGCACGCTATCAGCCGGTGCTGTTCCGGCTGATGCAGGAGTTTTTTCACCGGACGCTGGCGGCAACGGTTCGACGACGTTATGCGTCTGTGGATGAAGTGCTTGAAATTTTGGAAAAACTGATCCGGGAGTCGGATGTAGAAAGAGTGTTTTTATATCACGGTTTTGTTTACAATACTGCAAATTTTGTTGGCAGGGAAAACGAGCTGCGGCAGATCGAGACGATATTTTCTTCCGGGCAGCAGGTTCTGTTTTTGTCGGGAATGGGCGGAATCGGAAAAACAGAGCTGGCGAAACGTTATGCTTACCTTTATGGGGAAGAATATCGAACCATCGTGTTTGTGCCATATCAGGGAAGTATCGTACAGACTGTCTGCGGGGAAGACATCCATATCCATAACGTTCACCGGGAGCAGAGTGAAGAGGGTCTGGAGACAGAAGAGGAATATTTTGAGCGGAAACTTAAAATTCTAAAAGAGCAGACCACGAAAGATGATCTGATCATTCTGGACAACTTTGATGTGGAAGAGGATGAAAATCTGGAGCGATTCTTGGAATGTTCCTGCCGTTTTCTGATCACGACCAGAGAAGATTTCCGGGATTATGATTTCTGTCAGATCGATGTGCAGCAGATGGAAAATATCAATGACGTGGAGGCATTGTTTGCCGTATACAATCCGAGAAGTTATGAAGAGGAAGAAAGAGGACAGATCCGGGAAATACTGAAACTGGTAGAATATCACACAATGACAGTAGAATTGATTGCCAAATATTTGCGTGAGGCAGAAGAAGAGCCGTATGTGCTTTTGGAAAAGATGCGAATGATAGAAGGTATCACCGGAACGGAAGAAGTCTCAGTGAAACATCGAAAAGACAGAAAAATGCAAAACCAAAAAGTGCAGGAGCATCTGCAAGCTCTGTTTGATCTGTCCGGATTTTCGAATGTTCAGCTGGAACTAATGCAAAGCCTTTCGCTGCTTGGCTATGTGCGGATCGCCAGAGAGACGTTCCTTTCCTATGTGCCGCTTGCGGGTGCAAAAGAGGCTCTGGATAAACTGATTCGATTGGGCTGGGTAGAACATAACAAAAAAACAGATAAGATTTCTCTTCATCAGATCATTCTGGATCTGGTCTATCATGATTCAAAGCCGACTGCGGAAAGCTGTCCGGCGATCACAGAAAAAATGACGGCTTATGCCAGAAAGGATCTGGAATCGTCTGCATTGGATGGAGTAAGGTGGCAGTTTTTAAAATATTTCATGGAGCGGATTTCAGGAGAAAATCTTGCCTATTCCCGGCTTTGTGTGGCGTATTGTGGGCATATCCGCAATGAAATGCATTATCTGAAACAGGCAGAAAAGATCTGTCGGTTCGGACAGGAAAAAGAGTGCCATGCATTGCTGTTCCGGATTTATCTTCTTCAGATTCGAAAGGTGGGTAAAAAAGATGATCTCATAGACAGAATGATGGAAGAAGATTTTGATGAAAACCGGTATCTGCAAGAGTTTCAGAATCAGATTTATGAACTTGCCGGCAAGGCGGAGAGGGAAATCCAGAGTGATACAGAAGATGTAGGGATTCTTGGGAAAAGTATGATCGATCTGGCACTGGAAGTGAATGATGCACTGGAAGATGATCTGATTTTGTTTCCGCCGCAGGAAAAAGAAAATGAGGAAGTTTATCATCAGTTGCTGAAAGTGGCAGTGCATTTTATGGATAAAGCAGAACAGTATCTGGATCAGGCTGAGATGGATAAAAAGGAAAAAGCCGGACTGTATAAGGAAATGGCAGAATTTTTCAGGGTAGATGAGTTTGAAATGGATGTTCGTAAGGAATATTACGGGGATCAAAGACGTGCTCATTTCTATCGGGAAAAAGCAGCAGAACTGACAAAGAATGAGGAAATTTCAGAAGAAAACGAAGAGATTGTGTTTGGAGAGATGCCGGGATTTTCGGAGGTTGCAGAAGAACTGGAAAAGAAAGGGGAATATTTCCAGGCAATCGAGTGTTATGTAAAAGCTTATGACCAGGATGAAATTTCCTATGTGCGGGCACTGGAGCAAATTGCAGAGAACCGGGTGCGTTTAAAAGAGATGGAAGAGGCAGCAAACTGCTGGAAACGGATTCTGGAGGCTGAACGGAAGCGAGAGGAATGGTTTCAATATGATGGAGGCATTTGCTGCCGTTTGATACAGTTTCTAAGAGAACGTGGACAGACGGATGAAGCACGCCGTTATGCGATGGAACTGGTGCAGTACTATACTTCGAAAGAAGAACAGGAGGATGATCATGACTGGTCCTGTCGGCTTGCAGGAATGTATCGACTGTATCAGCTGGAAACAGATGAAAAAAGGAGAGAGGATTACTGGAAACAGTGTGAAACATGCTGGCAGCATATTTCGGATGATTATCGTATTTTTGAAGAGAACCGGGCATATCTGCTGGAACGACTGGGACGTGAAAAAACAGAGGAGAAAAGGATTGAGCAGGCATTTGCCTATATGCAGCATCGGACATCGTGGATGGATGCGGAAGATAATCTTGTTTTTCTGGATTATATTCTGAAGCAGACGAAGGGGAAAGAAAAATTTGCCGCACAGGAAATCAGGGCATTTTTATATCGCAGCCGTTGTTATCTGGAGCTTGCGGGAAATCATAAAAAAGAAGCGATGTGGGATGCTTTTGCAGCTCTGAAACGGCAGAAACAGGTGAAAAATCAGGATGCCTATCTGCAAAGTTTCGGTTACAAAATGCTGGCGATATGCTATCGGGACAGGTACAGTGTACTGGATAAGCGGGCAGAAAAACTGCTGGAAAAATGTGACTATTTTCTGATGGCAAAAACAGATGCGAAAGGGCAGAAAACAGAACAACAGTTAGAAATCTGGGAAGATGCGGCGAGAAGTTATCGTGACAGAAAAGAAGATCCGATGGAAGAGAAGTGTTATCAGCAGATGGAACTTCTATTTCAAGAGATGCAAACCAAAGGAACCGAGCCAAGATATGAGACATACAAGTGTTTTGCGGAGAATCGTGCAAGATGTGCGGGCAGACAGAAACAATTTCAGAATGTACTTCAGATCATTCAGAAAGCATACCAACGGACTTTGCATGAATATCAGACTCCAAAACCGGAAGATGCCTGGCCAAATTATGATGAAGAAACGAGAAAATATTATTTTTCGAGGGATCTGGGAGATTATGCGGATATTCTGGCAGAGATCGGACAGCAGAAAGAAGCGTTTGTATTTTATATCATGGCGGCAGTCGTATCCTTGGAAGATCAGCAGGATGCACCGTTTTTTGACAGTCTGGATGTATACTTTGCAGGAGAATGGGAACTTTTATATAAAACATTTGAAGCGGCACTTCATCAGAACGTGACAGAAGAGCAGATCGACCGCCTGTCAGATATCATGGATTATCTTCAGTATGATGAAATGAAAGATTTCTGGAACGGAAACAAAACGACAGACTTTCGCAGAGAGTTTACGTGGTTTGTGGACACCTACTGCCATGGAGAGATTGAGTTCAAAAGAGAAGATTAAATCATTTTCACAACGCCTGAAAGAAAACATGCTACACTGCCATCAGATCATATGGAAGGAGGATAGCATGGGAGAAAAGAAAAGCAGAAATACCCGAGTTCTGAGCCTGTTTGTGAGACTGTCATATGGTGACATTCTGAACAAAAAAGAGGAGGCATGTCACTATCAGGTGACAGAACGGACGATCCAGAGGGATCTGGAGACGATCCGAAGCGTTCTGGAAGAAGAACGAAAGAAGGGCAGGGACGATCGGATGCTTCTGTATGACAGAGGACAGAACGGGTATAAAATCTGCAGAGTTTATGAAAACCAGAAAGAAGATACAGAAGAAAGGAGTATGTGAAAATGGCTGGAGTTTTGCTATTAGCGTATTGTATAGCTGGTTATTGGGCATGCGGAGTGACGATCTATGCAAATAAGATCAGGATCGGAACGTGGAATGATTTGTTTCTCAACAGATTGATAGTTGGGATTATACTTGGTTGGATTTTGATTCCGGTTGCACTGATCAAGTCATTTCTTGGAAGCTGAAAGCGGATTATAATGTAGTTTTTCTCCTCTGCAACCGTAAGTTGCCGTTTCGCAACTGCTTTATGCTGGCTATTTTTCTTCATGGCTGGTATGATGAAGAAAAACGAAAGCGAGGGATGGATATGACGATGGCAGAACGTTTGCAGAGACTTCGAAAGGAACACCATTTTTCTCAGGAGCAGCTGGCAGAGAGGCTCCAGGTTTCCAGACAGGCGGTATCAAAGTGGGAAAATGGACAGACTGCTCCGGATCTGGATAATATCATTGCGATGAGCAATTTGTATGAAGTGACGACGGATTATATATTAATAGGAAAAGAAAGAGTTCCAAAAGAGAAGGAACAAAAAAGAAGGAAGCGAAAGAGCGGGATTCTGTGCCTTGCGGCAGGTGTGATCCTGACTCTTTTGCTTCCTTTGTTTGCCAAACTATATCAGGGATGGATGTTTGCAACGGAAGGCAGCAGCTATACGAATTCCCTGTATTATTTGACAGAGTTGCCGATGCTTGGTGTCACCGTTCTTGCAGTCGCAGGGATTGTCATCGGTATCTGGCTTCTGAAAAAAGAATAATGTTTCAGAAATGAACTTGTTTTTCTCGGACAAGCAGCTTTTTGTAGGTGCGGTCAATACCGATCGCTCCAAGCGGTGCGGTGATCAGGATCGCCAGCACTGCGACAGAGAGCACGATCTGTCCGCAGGCAAGTCCCATGGAAAGCGGGACGGAACCGATCGCAGCCTGAACGGTTGCTTTTGGAAGATAGGCGATCACGCAGAAAAGACGTTCTTTGAAATTCAGTGAAGTTTTTGTCATGCACAGGCAGACACCGACGGCACGGAAAACAAGAGCCAGCAGGATCATGGCGACTGCGGCGATTCCGGCCTGCATCGTATAGCGGATGTCTACAGCGGCACCGACCAGTACAAAGAGCAGGATCTCGGCAGCGATCCAGAGCTTGCCAAACTTCAGTGACAGACGATTGGTGACATCGATGGGACTTTTCAGCTTTACCACGCATGCCATACTGACAACGGCAAGAAGTCCGGAAATGGCAACGATTCCTTTGAGGCGGTTCTCCAGTGCCATGCAGAGAAAAGCAAGGCTGAGCAGGATCAGGACTTTCAGACTGCTGCGGATGCTATGCCCCTGTCTGTGGCAGGTTTCAAAAAACAGGGCGAGCAGATAACCAATGATGGCACCGATCACAATGCCAAGCAGGATGGATACCGGAATGTTTACGAAATCTATGATGTTTGCAGAACCGCCCTGAGCCATGCTCGAAAATGTAGAAAACAGTACAATGACAAAAATATCATCACAGGATGCCCCGGCCATAATGAGCTGGGGTATACTTTTTTCGGTGCCATAATTTGTTTCCATGAGCTGGACCATACGCGGGATGACGACGGCAGGGGAAACGGCAGCGAGCACAGATCCCATGACTGCTGCCTCGATTTTGGAAATGCCGAGCAAAGTCGGTGCCAGCAGAACATATCCGATGATCTCGAATGTGGCGGGAACAAAGGACATCAGAATCGCAGGACGACCGACCTTTTTCAGGTCAGAAAGATTCAGAGAAAGCCCGGCCTTGATCAGGATAATGATCAGTGCTATCTGCCGCAGATCGGATGATATGGATAATACGGAATCATCCAGCAGGTTCAGCACATACGGACCAAGCAAAATGCCGGCAAGCAGCATACCGATGATACGGGGCAGCTTCAGCTTCTCAAAAAGAGATGCCAGGAGCAGGCCGGTCAGAAAAATGAGTGCAAGTGATGTTAACATAAAGACCTCCTTTATTATAATGAAACTATGAGAAACACGCTTTGCGGGTTTCTCAAGTTATCGCGGCAGTCGCCAAGGTCTCGTGCAAGCACGGATTTTGGCTTGTTGCTCGCATAAAAAAAGCTGGTGATCCTGCGAAATCGCAGAAGTCATCAGCTTATATACAAGCGGTTTGGTTAAAAACCAGGGAGAACCTCATTCCCGGCAGTCATTATATAATGGAAGAATTTGTTTGTAAAGGAGAAAGTGAATAAGCTGCTCAGAGGAAAATGTGGATAACTACAAAATATTACAAATATTTCAAAAATGTTAAAATGACATAATCAACAATTGAGTAAACGAAAATGAAACATCTATTGTTCAAAAGTTGAAAAATGCCGAAAATTTACTTGGGTAAAATGACAAAAATCAAGAAAACAGGTTATACATATTGCAACAAATAATGTTTGAAATGTGATAAAATTATGGAAACATCTCATAAAATTGTATGTGACTGAAAAAAATATGTTGTAAAATGTAACGAATCTGTAACATTTACCTTGACATGTAACAAATTCTTCACTTATAATGCAGGTACATCAACTGCGGAAGGAGGAATGGCATTATGTGGCTGCTGGGAGTGATCTTAGATAATATCTGTGGTTTTTTTAAGGTATGTTTTTCACGTACACTCAGCAAACAGATTTATCGCAACTGTGCAGTTCTTATGACAGGTACAGTTGTGGTGGCTGTATTGGTTTTTACAGCGGGCAGTTTTACCGGAGGAGGAAAGAATCAGGTATATGCTGTAAAAGCCTCCCGAAATGCAGAAGAAGCAGGTGAGGGTGAGGATGTGAAGGAAGAGGAGCTTCAGGCAGGTTTGATGGGAATTGTTGCCAGCGTAAACAAGCTGGAAGCGTACTCGCAGGCAGCGGATGGCGTTGATCTTGAGACGGCGAATCAGGAGATCCTTGCCGGAACATCACGAATCAGAAAAAATGCCCTCTACCAGAAGTACGTGGAGGAGTGTGCAAAAAACATCGGAAGCATCGGCTATTATGCACAGCAGAAAGTGCTGGAAAATCAGATGGATGGGAATGATTATTACACACTTCTTCAGATCGTAGAAGCGGAGGCGACAGGGGGAGACATCAAAAGTAAGATCCTGATCGCCAATGTCGTGCTCAATCGTGTAAAGGATTCCAGATTTCCAGATACGATCTACGATGTTGTCTGGCAGACGGCGGGCGGTTCGCCGCAGTTTTCCCCTACCGACGACGGCAGGATCTATACGGTCTCGATCACGGATGATACGATCGAGGCGGTAGACCGGGCATTGGCCGGGGAAGATTATTCGCAGGGGGCACTGTTCTTTGCAGCACGTGCCAGTGCGGAAGCCCAGAATATGGTCTGGTTTGACCAGAATCTGGTGCAGATGTTTGAATATGGCGGACACGAATTTTTCTGTTTTGCGGATGAATGATCCGCTGCATGAGAAAGAACCGGGGGCATGGTAAGAAGTGTCTCCGGTTTTTCTCAACTTCGTTCCTTTGCTCTTGCACAGTGAAAAAAGGTATGTTATAATCTGGAATTAAGCGTGGAGAGACTGCATCAGATGTAAGGTGACTCCCGTAAAGTTTATCGCAAAATATGGCGTTTGAAGGAAAGGACGGCTGTTATGAATCTTTTATACAAAAGTACCAGAAGCAACGATGTCGAAGTAACTGCATCCCAGGCAATCCTGAAAGGACTGGCAGATGATGGCGGTCTGTTTGTACCGGAGAGTCTTCCGGCACTGGAAGCAGATATGGACACCCTTGCAGGGATGAGCTACCAGGAGACTGCATATGAAGTTATGCGTCAGTTTCTTACCGATTTTACGGAAGAGGAACTGAAAGACTGCATCGCAAAAGCATACGATGAGAAATTCGATACAAAGGAGATCGCTCCGCTTGTAAAAAAAGATGAGGCTTATTATCTGGAACTGTTCCACGGAAAGACGATTGCTTTTAAGGATATGGCATTGTCCATTCTGCCGCATCTTCTGACCACATCCGCAAAGAAAAATCAGGTGAAGAATGAGATCGTGATCCTCACAGCAACATCCGGAGATACCGGAAAAGCAGCACTTGCGGGATTTGCAGATGTACCTGGAACAAAGATCATTGTATTCTATCCGAAAAACGGCGTAAGCCCGATCCAGGAAAAGCAGATGGTAACACAGAAAGGTGCCAATACTTTTGTAGTAGGGATCCATGGCAATTTTGATGATGCACAGACAGGCGTGAAAAAAATGTTTGGTGACAAAGAACTGGCAGCACAGATGGATAAGGCAGGATATCAGTTCTCTTCCGCAAACTCCATCAATATCGGAAGACTGGTTCCGCAGGTTGTTTACTATGTATATGCTTATGCAAAAATGTATGCAAACGGTGAAGTGGCAAAGGGAGAAAAGATCAATGTCGTAGTACCTACCGGAAACTTCGGAAATATTCTGGCAGCCTACTATGCAAAGAACATGGGTGTGCCGATCGACAAGCTGATCTGTGCTTCCAACGACAACAAGGTTCTCTATGATTTCTTCCGCACCGGAACGTATGACAGAAATCGTGAGTTTATTCTGACAACATCTCCGTCCATGGATATCCTGATCTCCAGCAACCTGGAGCGTCTGATCTACAAGATCGCAGGTGCAGATGCAGCAAAAGATGTAACTCTGATGCAGAATCTGGCAGCAGAAGGCAAATATGAGATTACAGATGAGATGAAAGCTCAGCTGAAAGATTTCTACGGCAACTATGCAAATGAAAAAGAAACTGCCGAAGAAATCGCAGAAGTTTACAAAAAAACAGGTTATATTATGGACACACATACCGCTGTTGCTTCCAGAGTATACCGCAAGTATGTGGCAGAGACCGGTGATCAGACCAAGACCGTGATCGCATCCACAGCAAGTCCGTATAAATTCACCAGAAGTGTTATGGATGCCATTGATGCAGAAAAGTACAAAGGCATGGGTGACTTCGAACTGGTAGACGCACTGAGCGAACTGTCCGGTGTGAAAGTTCCGCAGGCGATCGAAGAGATCCGTACCGCACCGGTTCTTCACAAGAATGTGGTAGAGACAGAGGATATGCCAAAGATCGTAAAACAGTTCTTAAATATCTGAGATGCCGGATCTGAAACTATAAAGCATGAAGTAATGGCAGGATATCTTTGAAACATAACATCATATTTTAAAACCAAAGCAGGAGAGGGAGCACTGTTTTTCCATGTTCCATCTCCTGTTTTTGCGTATCCGGGAAGCTGTGGTTTCTGAAGAATGCAATAAGAAATTAAATAAAGTTTAAGAAAGCGGGCGTTGCGGCGGCATATTATACTATGTATAATATATCAGATGGAAGTTACTTTATAACGGAGCAATTCACAGGTATCATGATACCAAGATGAACACAAAAACTATTAAGAAGGGATTTATGAATAGATGAAAGAAAAATTGATCACGTTTGCAGTGCCATGCTACAATTCGCAGGATTACATGCAGCGATGCCTGAGGTCGCTGATGGCGGGAGGCGAGGAAGTGGAGATCATCGTGATCGATGATGGCTCCACGGATCGGACTGGTGAAATTGCAGATTGCTATGCAGAAAAGTATCCGGAAACAGTCAGAGCGGTACATCAGAAAAACGGTGGTCACGGAGCCGGAGTGAACAAAGGACTGTCTCTGGCAGCCGGAGAATATTTCAAAGTGGTGGATTCGGATGACTGGCTGGATGAGGAAGCTCTGAAAAAGTTATTGACGGAGATCCGAAAAAGAAAGAGACAGGGGGCTTTAGCGGATCTGATCATCTGCAACTATCTGTACGACCATTTATATGAAGGAAAACAGAAACGGATGGGCTATGAGAATGTATTTCGCAATGGAAAAGTCTGTACTTGGGATACCATCGGGAAATTTCATCCATCGCAGTACCTTGTGATGCACGCTCAGATCTGCCGGACAGAAGTACTTCGAAGGTCAGGCGTACGCCTGCCGCGGCATACGTTTTATGTGGACAATCTGTTTGCCAACCAGCCGCTTCCGTTTGTAAAGACGATCCTGTACCTGGATCTGGATCTCTACCATTATTTCCTTGGAAGAGAGGATCAGTCGGTCAATGAGCAGGTGCTGATGAAAAGGATCGACCAACAGATTCTGGTTACAAAAATGGTTTCCGGGTGTGCGGATTTGAAGCAAGTACAGAAGGAACATCCAAAACTGGCGGATTATCTGGTACGGAATCTGTCAATCATGATGTCGATTTCTTCCATTCATCTTTTGCTGATCGGAACGGAAGAGGCAATGGAAAAAAGAAACGAACTGTGGGAGTATATGAGAAGAAGAGGAAACGGTCTTTATCGGAAGCTTCGCTTCGGGACCGTGAGCGGTTTTACTTATCTGCCTGGAAAAGCAGGGACGGCACTTACACTGGCAGGTTATCGCCTGGCAAAACAGTGCTATCATTTTAACTGATCGGAAGGAGAGAAGCTATGGAACAGATTTATCTGGCTTTTGTGGATACACCGGGATTCTTTGCGTCCATCATCCGTAGGGTGATCGGGATCCCTTATGTGCATGTGGTCCTTTCGATGGATGCCGATCTAAGAGAGGCCTACAGTGTGGGGAGAAGGAATCCGGCCGTTCCGCTGATCGCCGGCTTTGAAAAAGAAAATACGCTGGAGATCGAGGCAGTATTTCCGCATGCAAAATATAAAGTAGTCCGTATGCAGTGTACGGCAGAACAGAAAAAAAGTATTGCAAGACAGCTTTTGCAGTGCTATAAACAAAGAAAGCGATATCACTACTGTATTATCGGACTGCCTTTCATCCTGTTTCAGATACCGTTTTATCAGAAGAATCATTATACCTGTTCTTCTTTTGTGACGAATATCCTGGAGCAGAATGGCATTTCGCTTTTCCAGAAGCATTTCTCGCTTGTGACACCAAGGGATTTTTACGAACTGGAACAGACAGAAACCATTTTCGAAGGATCTCTGCATGATTTTAACAGAAAGGTTTATTTAATGATAGGAGCAGCTTATGAATCGTAAAAATTTGATCAGTGCGGCGTTTTTCCTGCTACTGTTGACCGCTACTATTGTGGTTATTTTTCAGGGAAATGATATGAATACCGTAGTTGCTGCCATGCAGACTTTAAGCCCGGTTTATCTGGTGGCTGCAGCTCTTACGGCTTTGTTCTTTACATCCGCGGAAGGCATTATGATCTGGTATCTTCTTGGCAGTCTGGAGGGGAAAACCCCTCTTTTTTCCTGCATCAAATATTCGTTTGTGGGATTTTTTTATTCCGGTATCACACCGTCTGCAACAGGCGGACAGCCGATGCAGCTTTATTACATGCAGAAAGAAGGGCATAAAGTATCGGACAGCAGCGTGGTGCTTATGACGGTGGCGGTGGTATACAAACTGGTACTGGCCCTTATGGGCGTTGCCATTTTGCTTTTTTACCGCACGCAGCTGATGGGATATCTTGGAAACTATATTTATCTTTATTATCTTGGACTGTTTCTGAATACGGCTCTGGTGGTGATCCTGCTGTTTGTCATGATCAGCCCGCGCTGCTTTAAGAGTCTGGTACTTGGCGGCGAAGCAGTGCTCAAAAAACTGCACATTCTCAAAAAATCAGGAAAACGAAAAGAAAAACTGATCGAGATGGCAGATCAGTACCATGAAGCAGTTGTATTTCTGATCGGGCATAAAAACAAGATCGCATTTGTGCTGATCCTGACGTTTATCCAGAGATGCAGTGTGTTTTTTATGACCTGGCTGATCTACAAAGGCATGGGGCTTACCGGAGAATCTGTGCTCAGTATCATGATCCTTCAGGCATCTGTTTATATTGCAGTTGATATGCTGCCGCTTCCGGGAGCACAGGGAATCACAGAGATTATGTACAAAGCATCCTTTGGACAGGTCTTTAAAGGGGCACTGCTTCCGGCGTCCATGTGCCTGACAAGAGGTCTGAATTTTTATTTCCTGTTGATCGTCAGTGCTGTTACCGCCATGTACTGTCATTTCAGCGTCCGCAGAAAAGGCCTGAAAGGATCCTGGCGAAGCGAAGAAGCCAAATCTTAGAGGCATTTCCGGACAGAAAAAGACAAAAGAATCCGGTTTGTTAAAAAAAGACTGGACGAAATCGTCGATTTATGAGAAAATAATGTGAAAGTATTTTGCAGCCTCCTGTGATCGCAAAAAAAGGGAGGCGGCTAATTACTATATGCAATTTATTTTTGAAAGGAGTCTTAAAATGATTTATTCACGTGAAGTAGAAGAAATGTGCCCAGTTGCACAGGGCGTTCATCATGGCGCTGCTCCAATTCCAGAAGAAGCAAAGTGGGTACAGGCAAAAGAAGTTAAAGACATTTCCGGATTTACACATGGTGTAGGCTGGTGTGCTCCTCAGCAGGGTGCATGTAAGCTGAGCCTGAATGTAAAAGAAGGTATCATCCAGGAAGCTCTGGTAGAGACCATCGGATGTTCCGGTATGACACACTCTGCTGCTATGGCTGCTGAGATCCTGCCGGGTCTGACTGTAATGGAAGCTCTGAATACAGACCTTGTCTGTGATGCTATCAATACCGCTATGAGAGAACTGTTCCTGCAGATCGTATACGGAAGAAGCCAGAGTGCTTTCTCTGAAGATGGTCTGGCAGTTGGTGCTGGCCTGGAAGACCTGGGTAAAGGACTTCGCTCACAGGTTGGTACAATGTACGGTACATTAAAGAAAGGTCCTCGTTACCTTGAAATGGCAGAAGGTTATGTAACAGGTATTGCTCTTGATGCAGATGATGAGATCATCGGATATCAGTTCGTAAGCCTTGGAAAAATGACTGATTTCATCAAAAAAGGCGATGACCCGAATACTGCATGGGAAAAAGCAAAAGGTCAGTATGGCCGTGTTGCAGACGCTGTTAAAATTATCGACCCAAGAAAAGAATAATTTAGGAGGTAACAGGAAATGGCTTTATTTGAATCATATGAGAGACGAATTGACAAGATCAATTCTGTTTTAAACAGCTATGGAATCGCTTCTATCGAAGAAGCTGAGAAAATCACTAAAGACGCAGGTCTGAACGTTTACGATCAGATCAAAGGCATTCAGCCGATCTGCTTCGAGAACGCTTGCTGGGCTTACACAGTAGGTGCAGCAATCGCAATCAAAAAAGGCTGCAGAAGAGCCGCTGACGCAGCAGCAGCTATCGGAGAAGGCCTTCAGGCATTCTGTATCCCAGGATCCGTTGCAGACACACGTAAAGTAGGTCTTGGACATGGAAACCTTGGAAAAATGCTTCTTGAGGAAGAGACAGACTGCTTCTGCTTCCTTGCAGGACATGAGTCTTTCGCAGCAGCTGAGGGTGCTATCGGTATCGCCGAGAAAGCAAACAAAGTTCGTAAAAAACCTCTTCGTGTTATCCTGAACGGTCTTGGAAAAGACGCAGCTCAGATCATCTCCCGTATCAACGGATTTACATACGTAGAGACAGAGTATGATCCATATAAGAACGAGGTTAAAGAAGTATTCCGTAAATCCTATTCAGAGGGACTTCGTGCAAAAGTTAACTGCTACGGCGCTAACAGCGTTCCGGAAGGTGTTGCTATCATGTGGAAAGAGGGTGTTGACGTTTCCATCACAGGAAACTCTACAAACCCGACTCGTTTCCAGCATCCAGTAGCAGGAACATACAAAAAAGAGTGCAACGAGAAAGGCAAAAAATACTTCTCCGTTGCTTCCGGCGGTGGTACAGGACGTACACTTCACCCGGATAACATGGCAGCAGGTCCTGCTTCCTACGGTATGACTGATACACTTGGACGTATGCATTCTGACGCTCAGTTCGCAGGATCTTCTTCCGTACCGGCTCATGTAGAGATGATGGGTCTTATCGGCGCTGGTAACAACCCGATGGTTGGTATGACAGTTGCTGTTGCAGTAGCGGTACAGGAAGCTGCAGATGCAGGCAAGTTCTAAATAATCCAGTAAAATCAAGGGTTTAAATAGATGTACAAAGCGGCTGAAATCTTTCGAAAGTAAGCCGCTAGTACATTATTAGTACATTACTTCTACACTTGTATTCCTACACTGAATACAAGTTATTTTTTATAGATTTCTAGTTTTTCAGATACTTTCATTCATCATCTTTTATCCCGGGCTGTTCTGATAACCATTCTACGATTCACACAGGCAATTAATTTTGTGGCAATCCTGATTTTTTTATATTTGTAATTTGAAATAACATTTTCGTATGAAATATTGAATGTTTACAGACTGAATGTTTTTACGATTGACATTGTCATTTGTACTTGTTATTATTATATTAATTTAGATAAATAACTATTATATAACATGGAAAATGTTATAAATAATATCATTTGGAGGGTAGCTATGAAAAAATTATCTATGACCAAAATGGCTGATACTATAATCAGCAAAAGAAAAGAATTAAAAATGACTCAGGTTCAGCTTGCAGAAGCTACCGGAATTAACAGAGGCATGATCAGCCGCCTGGAAAGCTGTGATTATACTCCTTCTATCGATCAACTTCAGGCTATCGGTGAAGTACTTAATTTTGAAGTTGTTGATTTGTTTGAAGATGATAAAGCGGATTTGCAAAAGTCAGTTATTGATAAAAAGTATAATATTGCTGTTGCCGGTACCGGTTATGTGGGATTATCCATTGCGACGCTTCTGTCTCAGCACAACCATGTAATGGCAGTTGATATTATTCCGGATAAGGTGAATCTTATAAATAACCGAAAATCACCTATTCAGGATGAATATATTGAAAAGTATCTGGCAGAAAAGACACTTGATCTGACAGCAACGCTTGATGGTGAAACAGCTTATAAGAATGCGGATTTCATTGTTATAGCAGCTCCGACCAATTATGACAGTAAGAAAAACTTTTTCGATTGTTCTGCAGTAGAAGCAGTTATCGAGTTAGCTTTAAAAGTTAATCCGAACGCTACTATGATTATTAAATCAACGATTCCTGTTGGATATACAGAGTCTGTCAGGAAGAAATATAACACTAAAAATATTATTTTCAGTCCTGAATTCCTTCGCGAATCAAAGGCGCTTTATGATAATCTGTATCCATCAAGAATTATTGTGTCATGTGATGAAGGGTCCAGAGAAAGAGCAGAAATTTTTGCAAAACTTCTTCAGCAGGGAGCAATCAAAAAAAATATCGATACATTATTTATGGGCTTTACAGAAGCTGAGGCAGTTAAACTTTTTGCAAATACATACCTTGCGCTTCGAGTATCTTATTTTAATGAGCTTGACACATATGCGGAATCAAAAGGGTTAAATACGCAGGAAATCATTAATGGTGTATGTCTGGATCCACGTATTGGCTCTCATTATAATAATCCAAGCTTTGGATATGGTGGATATTGTCTGCCAAAGGATACGAAGCAGCTTCTGGCCAATTTCAATGATGTGCCACAGAATATGATCTCTGCTATTGTAGAAAGTAATAGAACCAGAAAGGATTTTATTGCTGATCAGGTATTAAATATGGCAGGATATTATGACTATTATAATAGAGGTGATTTTACTCCGGATCAGGAGAAAGAATGTGTTATCGGTGTATACCGCTTAACTATGAAATCCAATTCAGATAACTTCAGACAATCCTCTATTCAGGGGGTTATGAAACGAATCAAAGCTAAGGGAGCTACTGTTATCATCTATGAACCTGGAAAATGGTGAAACATTCTTTGGTTCAGTTGTGGTAAATGATCTTAAGAAATTCAAAAAGAAGAGTCAGGCAATTATTGCAAACAGATATGATTCCTGCCTCGATGATGTGAAAGATAAAGTATATACTCGTGATATTTTTAAACGTGACTAATTTCAAAAAGAGATAAAATGGTAAACATAAATCATTTAACTAAGGAGGTTATTATGATTTCTATTATCGTTCCCTGCTATAATGAACAGGAGGCGCTTCCTCTTTTTCACAAAGAAGCAACACGTATCCTGCAGGAAATTGGTGAGGAATATGAGCTGCTGTTTGTAAATGACGGGTCAAAAGATGAAACACTGAAAGAGCTGAAAGCACTTTCTGCAAAAGATTCTCACGTGATTTATCTGTCGTTTTCACGTAATTTCGGAAAAGAAGCTGCGATGTATGCAGGCTTTTGTAATGCAAAAGGTGATTATATTGCGGTTATGGATGCAGATCTTCAGGATCCCCCGGAAATGCTTCCGAAGATGTATCAGGTCCTTAATAAAGAGGGTTATGATGCTGTCGGTACAAGACGAGTGACACGCAAAGGTGAACCAGCGATTAGATCTTTTTTTGCCAGAAAATTTTACAGGCTTATGAGCAGAATATCAAAGGCAAATATGGTTGATGGGGCACGTGACTACAGGCTGATGAACAGGAAATACGTGGATGCACTGCTTTCGCTTAAGGAATACAACAGGTTTTCAAAGGGATTGTTTGGCTGGGTAGGCTTTAAGGTGAAGTGGCTTGAGTTTGAGAATGTAAACAGAGTGGCAGGTGAGACAAAGTGGTCATTCTGGCAGCTCTTTTTGTATAGCCTTGACGGAATAGTGGCATTTTCCAACGCGCCGCTATACATGGCTTCAATAGCCGGAGTGTTCAGCTTTATTGTCGCAATAATTGCAATGCTCTTTATCATTATCAGGAGACTTGTATTCGGAGATCCGGTAGCCGGCTGGGCTTCGACCGTTGTTATCATACTTTTTATAGGTGGGATACAACTGCTTAGCATAGGCATTTTGGGACTTTATCTGTCGAAGCTATATCTCGAGGCAAAGGACAGACCGATATATTTAATAGGAGAATCAAATATAGAAAAACCTACAGAAAAAAATTAAGGCTTTCTTAAGATTTCTTAATTCGATAGCATATGACATTTTTTTCGAATGTTATGTGCTATAATTTTTTCGGCAACGTTTATTAATGCATGAAAGAGGACTAAGATGAAAAACGTACTGGAGTGGCTTGAGACCACAGTAGAAAAATACCCTGACAAGCCTGCATTTTCGGATACTGAATGCAACATTACGTTTGCGCAGGTGTATGATATAGCAAGAAATACAGGAGCATATCTGATAGAACAGCTTGGAGTGGACAGAACCCCTGTTGCAGTATTTGCCGGAAGAAAAATGGTGACACCGGCATACTTCCTGGGTGTGGTATATGCAGGCAGACCGTATGCACCGATTGATGCATCGCTTCCTGACAAGAGAATTGAAAAAATTCTTGAAAATCTGCGTCCAAGGGCTATTGTTGCGGACAGGGAAAGTCGTGAGCATGTGGAGAGCATAGTGGATGAGCTGGCAAAGGCAGAAGGCTTCGATAGACCGCAGATATTTATTGCTGAGGATATATCGCGCTTCGAGCAGGTGGCGTGCGCTGATAGTAATTGTAAAATCAGTGAATCAGCAGGAGACGCTGTGACGGATAGTGAGAACGATACAGATGGTGGTGTTGTGGCAGGCTGTGCAGGAAAAACAGATGACAGCTCACTGGAGAAGCTCGCAACAGTCCGCAGGCAGATGTCCATGACAGACCCGCTGTATATTATCTACACGTCAGGCTCCACCGGCAATCCAAAGGGAGTCATGACATCGCATCTGTCACTTATGACATACATCAACGCTTACTGTGATGTGATGCATATAGAGGAAAGTGATGTGCTGGGCAATCAGTCACCGCTTGATTATATTGCGGCAATCAGGGACATTTATCTGCCGCTAAAGACCGGTTGCAGCACAGCTATTATCCCGAAAGAGTACTTTATGGAGCCGAATGCCCTGTTTGATTACATGAATGATAAGAAGGTCAGCAGTGTCGGCTGGAGTGTTTCGGCATTTACCATTCTCACTTCACTTGGAGCATTTGAGGAAGTAGGGCTTAAGAGTCTTAGAAAAATCTGCTTCTCAGGCTCAGTGATGCCGTGCAGGGTGCTTCGAAAATGGCAGGAAAATCTACCGGAAGCGCATTTTGTGAACCAGTATGGGCCGACAGAGGCCACAGCATCATGCACATACTATAGCGTGGATCATACAGTGGAAGATGACGAGGTGCTTCCGATAGGCCGCGCTTATGACAATTACAGGGTTTTCCTGATAGATGAGCATGGAAATGAGCCGGCTGTCGGAGAACAGGGCGAGATATGCGTATGTGGACCAATCCTAGCGTTGGGTTATTATAATGATCCGGAGAGGACAGCTGCGGCATTTACACTCAATCCACTCAACAAGGCTTATCCTGAGCGGATGTACCGCACTGGGGATTACGGAAGGCTCGATGAAGCCGGCATACTTCATTTCTGTGGACGTATGGACCGCCAGATAAAGCACATGGGACACCGTGTGGAGCTTGATGAGGTGGAGCATGCCGCCAATGTGGTCGATGGAGTCGCAGAAAGCTGCGTTATATATAATAAAGCAAAAGAGGTGCTGATACTTTTCTACACAGGTGACTGTGACAGGAGAAGCATTGCGCTGGCACTGAGGGACGAGCTCCCGGGCTTTATGGTGCCAAGGAAAATCAAGAAACTGGAGCAGCTTCCTAAGCTTCCAAACGGAAAATATGATATGAAAAAACTGGAGGAAATGTAAAATGAGAGACACAATTTTAGAGATTTTAGAGGAATTAAGACCGGATGTGGATTTTGAGAAGGAGACAAAGCTCATCGATGACAAAATTCTTGAGTCATTTGATATAGTTTCACTCGTATCGGAGCTGACTGATGAGTTTGACATCACAATCAGACCAAAGGATCTGGTTCCTGAGAATTTCAACTCAGTTGATGCAATCGAGAAGCTTGTGAAAGAGACAGACGCACTGATTAAAGGAGCGGGATTCTATGAGTAAAATCGCATTTATTTATCCGGGCCAGGGAGCGCAGAAAGCCGGTATGGGTCAGGATTTTTATGAAAACAGCAAAAGCGCGAAAGCAGCCATGATAAGGGCTGCTCTTGATTGTAAAGGAGGACGTAGGATACCACTTTGTTTTTCGATAAAGGCAAATCCGTTTCTGCTTCACAGGCTGCCGGAGGGATTAGACCATGTGGAGGTGTGCAGCCCGGGAGAGCTTGAGATATGTATAGCGCTAGGTGTGAAGCCGGAGTGCATCATCTATTCAGGCGTGATGAAGGAAAAATGCGATATAGAGCGAGCCGTTTCGTATGGCGCCGGCATACTGACCTGTGAGAGCATAAGACATGCGACGCTTATATCAGAGGTGATGCTTGAATGTATGTCTGAAGGCGCGCAGGAAGCCGGATTGGTCGAAAAGAAGGCACAGGTCATACTGC
>ENA-OPAL01000459-OPAL01000459.1-human-gut-metagenome-genome-assembly--contig:-NODE-459-length-32047-cov-6.782789_pt1 | contig 32047 bp, 30 predicted proteins | sample MGYA00241057_ERZ501430 | MGnify/ENA primary metagenome ERZ501430 (study PRJEB25962, sample SAMEA2042506) | human gut metagenome | biome: human gut; feature: human-associated habitat; material: faeces...
ATCCCGGTAAAGCTGTACGGCCGTAAGCACGATCGCCACGCCGACCAGATTGGTCACCAGAAAGCCCGCCAACTGCAACACGCTGACGTGCTGACGGAGTAATTGCCAGATCAGTTTCATAGCGAAAAGACTTTATCGTACTCGATCTCGAAACGCTTGCCTACCGAGGTGACGATGACCCCCGTGCCGTTCGTCCGCACCTCTTCCAGAAGAATTCCGGCCATGACCGCAGCATTCCGCTCGTCGAGGTGGCTCATCGGCTCGTCCAGCAACATGAAATCCGCCGGCTGACAAAGCATCCGAATGAAAGCCACGCGCTGCTGCTGCCCGCCGCTCAAGCGGCGCGGGTATTCGTGCGCTTTTTCCAAAAGCCCTACCTTACTCAAAAGAACCTTCGCTTCCTCAATAACCTCGTCGCGGTTGCGCTTCTGCACCTGCACCGGCGCTTCAATAAGGTTTTCCAGCACCGTCATGTGCGGAAACAAATTAAACTGCTGAAACACCATGCCCATTTTGCAGGCAATGCGGCGGCTTTCGTCGCCAGGCGCATACACAACCTGCCCGTCCGGTTTGGTTTCGGCAAGCGTTTCGCCGTCGATAACAATTTTGCCGCTGTCGATAATTTCCAGCTTGTTCAGGCAGCGCAGAAAAGTACTTTTGCCGCCGCCGCTGGGGCCTATAACAGCAACAACTTCGCCTTCGTCAACACTTAAATTAATGCCCTTTAAAACTTCCAGCCCCTGAAAACTTTTATAGATATTTTGTGCGTTAATTTTGTTCATGATACTAAATGCTCCTGTCAGTCATATCTGGAATATTTGCGTTCCAACTTATTGAACCCGTAGGTTAAAACAAGGGTCATCAAAAGGTAAAACACACCTGCAACCAAAAACGGCGTAATGCTGAAATCGCGCTGTACAAGGTTGCGCGTTGTACGCAGAAGGTCATTCATTGCCAATACGTAAATTAAAGAAGTATCTTTAACCAAAGTAATGGTTTCGTTGCTTACCGGCGGCAGAATCAGGCGGAAAACCTGCGGCAGCACAATGCGGCGCATGGTCTGCACATAATTCATGCCCAAAGTGCGGGCAGCTTCGTACTGGCCTTTCGGCACTGCCTGAATGCCTGCGCGGAAAATTTCGCAGAAATAAGCGGCATAGTTCAGTACAAAAGCAAATACCGCAGCCGGAAAATCATCCAGCCTTACGCCGATGCCGGGAATAAACGGCAGGCCGTAATATACAAACAGCAATTGCAGCATCAGCGGCGTACCGCGCAGCAGCCATACATAAACGCCGATTATATCGCGCAGCGCCTTAAAGCCGGATACGCGCCCCAGCGCCAGAAGCACGCCAAGCGGTATCGAAAGCACAATAGTTATCGCAAACAATCTTATAGTTTCAAGGGTTCCCTCCCACATCTGCGGCAGGATGCTTATAACATAATCCATTTTTTACTCCTCGGGCATTAACAGTTTGGCGGACCGGCAGCATTACTACCGGCCCGCAGCTTTGATAAATCTTAGTAGTTGGTTAAATCAGCGTTGAACCATTGTTCGGAAATCTTTTTGGCTGTGCCGTCTTTTTTCATTTCGTCCAGCGCTTTGTCAATCAGCGGTGCATAATCTTTGTCATCCTTACGGAAAGCAACGGCTACAACTTCATCACCGAGGTTTTCTTCAAGGATTCTGTATTTGCCGGGGTTTTTGCTGTCATAGTAACGGGCAAGTACGGCGTCTACAACTGCTGCTTCAACACGGCCGCTGTCGATATCCATGTAAACGGCTGCAAAGTCAGGATATTTTCTGTATTCTTTGAGAGAATTGCGCATTTCGTCGTTGCCGTCGATAATGTAAGAACCGGTGCTGTCATCCTGTACTGCTACAACTTTTCCGGCCAGGTCGGCAATTTTATTAATGGAAGAATTTGCCGGTACAACAATCAGCTGAGCGTTTTTCATATAAGGTTTGGAAAGCTGGTAAACTTCGGCACGTTCCGGATTAACGGTAAAGCAGTTCCAGATAGCGTCAATGCGTTTGCCTTTCATTTCGGCTTCTTTGGAAGCCCAGTCGATAGGTTTAAATTCAACTTCCAGCCCTGCGCGTTTGCAGGCTTCACGTGCCATGTCGATATCGTAGCCGACAATTTCATTTTTCTCGTTGCGGAAGCCCATCGGCGCAAAGTTGTCGTCAAGGCCTACAACCATTTTTTTCGGGCCGTCGCTGCCGCAGCCGGCTACCAGCATTACTGCCATCAGCATCGTCATTGCTAAAAGTAAAAGTTTCTTCATTTGAAAATCCCCCTTCAAAAAATTAAATATCGTTGTTATGTTTTAGATTATACTTTAGTTCGCTAAATTTGTAAAGCCCTAAATTAAAAATTTTTTAAATTTTTCCGCAGGAATTTTTGCAAAGCATTGCGAATAAACCATTGTGTTAAATTTATTACAGAGGGGATGTATCAAAAATGCTTGTAACCGACAGGAAAACCGATTATTTTGAAAAACGCGCCGGAGGCACCGGCACAACCATTATGGAGCACATTATAGACGAGAAAGTTTATAACGGCAAAATTGCAGCTTATGCCCGCGTTATTTTAAAACCGGGCTGCTCGCTTGGCTACCATAAGCACGAAGGCACCAGCGAAACGCTGTATATTTTAAGCGGCACCGCCGAATACAACGACAACGGCACGGAAATGGAGCTGTTCCCCGGCGACGTGGCATTCTGCCCCGAAGGCGAAAGCCACAGCATCGGCAACAGCGCACATTCCAAAACCGACCTTGTTGTTATGGCACTGATTGTTAACGAAAAATAAGCTTGCCAAAAGTGTTTTTTCCGTAAACTTTCCTCCGCTTTTATTGACACTGCCCATGCCAGTGCTATAATGAATGTGTATTAAATATATTAAATATTTATGTTATAAAATAAAACTACACTTATAGTATCTAGTATCGGCTAAGGAAGTGTTTATTATGGCAGGCTCACAAACTAAACGCGACATAGCTTTAATCTTAGCAGCCAGCTTTTTTTACATGGCCAGCCCAATGCTGATAACGCCGATAATTACCGGCTTTTCGGAATCGCTCGGCGCCAGTGGCGTGATGATGGGCTTTATCGGCGGCATAATGAATATCTGCTCGCTCGTCAGCCGCCCCTTCATCGGCGTGCTGGTTGACAGAATCAGCAAATACAAACTCTCCTCCTTCGGCATTTTCTGCGTGCTGCTTAGCTGCATTGGCTATTTTTTTGCGCAAAGCCCAGCACTTATTGTCGCCGCAAGGATAATTAATGGGCTTGGTTTTGCCTGCTGCTCAACCTGCCTATCCACATGGATGTCAGACCTTTTGCCGCCCAACAAAATCGGCTCCGGCATGGGCATTTTCGGTACTATGAACGCCCTCAGCATGGCCATTGCGCCTGCTGCCGGCATCAGCATTTACCAGCTAACCAACCACCGCACTGCCTTTTTTATAGCTGCCGTTACTGCTTCACTGGCGCTGATAATTGTGCAGTTTGTAAAAAACAGGGACGAAGCACCTGCGCAGCCTGCCAAACGAAGCCTGCAATTTTTTGATAAAAATGTCTTCCCTATCGCGTTTATCATGATGATGTTCGGCATCCCATACTGCGCCACACAATCATTTTTGGTAAGCTACGCCGAAGCAAGGCACCTTAGTATCAGCATCAGCCTGTTCTTTCCGGCTTACGCCGCAGCGCTGCTTATTTTACGCCTAAGCCTGAAGAATTATTTTGACACAAAGCCCTTTGGCATGTTTTTTGCAGCAAGCATTGTAAGCACCTCGCTGGCACTGTATTTTCTTGCCACTATGCAAACCAATGCCGGGCTTCTTGCAGCAGCTGTATTTATGGCTGGCGGCAACGGCATAATGTTTTCCGTATGCCAATCAACCGCTATGCTGCTTGCACCTAAAAACAAACGCGGGCTTGCCAACAGCACTTTTTATATCGGCATTGATGTCGGCATGTCGCTCGGCCCGATTATTGCCGGATTTTTTTACCAGCATTTTGCCATTACGCTGTTTTACCCGCTGTTTTTCTTTACCATACCGTTAGCCATAATTGCTTTTTTAGTTTACCGGCACATTGCCAAAAAGTTAAAACAGGCTCATGCCTGAATAAGCACTTCTATAACGCCTTACAGCAGATAACAGCTTTGACAAAACCTACACTAAAAGGTATAATATAAAAAGAAATAGCCGATGGTGGTGCGTCGGCTCTCTCTAAATTTCATAAGTATTTGAAAAGAAGCCACGTACCAATATGTGGCTTCTTTTTATGTCTTAAAAGTTAATTACTTTTTAGACAAGATAATAGCAATCAAAGTACCGAAAGCTACCATTAACGATAAGGATTCGTAAACTGTCATGCTATCACCTCCGTTTCGGAGGAGCCAACCCATCGGCTAAATCAAGTATAAAATTATAACGCAAAAATATGTTTTGTAAAACAGTTTATTTTTAGCCAACAATTCGTTTAAAGCAAACAAATACACAAAAGCACAACATTATTTAAAAATGTTGTGCTTTTATTTTTTACACCATCTCAGCAAAATGCCAGAAAAGTTTTATGTCATAAATGATGATTACTGTTCCGCAGATTTTGTTGATGAGGTTTAGCGTGCGCGGGGTTATTAAACTGCCTGCCAGCGACACGATAAGTGCCAGGCTTATAAACCACAGGCAGGAGGCGGAGATAACGCCGAATAAAAAGTGCAGCGACTGCGCGTGGTTCATAGTTGCTTTAAACGCGCCCAAAAGCATAGTGCCGTCGATAACGGCCTGCGCGTTGAACCACGTTACCACACACGCCTGCCATACGGTTTTGCCAAGCAGCATTTGCTGCGCGCCGCCAATTTGCTGCACGCTGCTTTTTAACAGGCTTATGCCGATATACAGCACTACAAGCCCGCCCAGCAGCAATATGCCAAGCTGCACCGGCGGGTATTTTGCATAACAAGGCCAATGCCGAAAAAGCACGCCAGCGCCAGCGTAACATCAAAAAAGATAACGATAAGCGCCGTTACAAGCGCCCGCAGGCGCGTCTGCGTAAGCGCGCTGTTAATAACAAACAGGTTCTGCATGCCGATTGGCGCAACATAGGCAAGCCCTAAAGCCAGGCCTTGCAGATAAAAATCCATACAAAGCTCCCTTTCCCTCAAAGCAAGGTATACCTTTATTCTACTCTAACCCGCCGTCGCGTCTTATTTTTCGCTGTAAATACACAAACCTGCCGCCTAAAAACAGTACGGCGCACAGCAGCCCAAAGTCAAGGCTCAGCCAGTAGGAAGAAGGGCCGAGGTTTAAACAGTAATCAAAGTAGCAGCCGAGCGGCAGGCAAATCAGCCAGTAGGCTGCCAGCCCCGCCCAAAAAGTTGCCTTAACGTCTTTATAGCCGCGCAAAATGCCCTGTATCGGTGCGGCAGTAGCGTCCATAACCTGAAAGAACATGGCGTAAAACAAAAAGCCTATGGTCTGCCTGATAATTACAGGCTCCGAAGTGTACAGCCCGGCAATAAATTCACGGTCGAACAATACAAAAATTGTCAGCAGCACTGCAACCGTAATATTGCAGGCAATGCCTAAAAGGCTATAGCGCAGCGCTTCGCCGAAACGGCGAGCACCGGCTTCAACGCCTACAACAATGGTCAGCGACATGGAAAAACTGAGCGGCACCATGTAAAGCAGCGAAGTGAAACTCATTGCCGCCTGATGCGCAGCAATAATAACCGTGCCGAACTTGGCAATAAAAATGGCTATAACGCCGAAAATACTCGCTTCCATAAAAATTGCCATGCCCATGGGCACGCCAAGCGACAGGTTTTCGCGCAGCTGTGCCATATCAAACTTAAACTTGCCGGTAAAAATACACAGGGGCGCAAATGCCGGCAGCTTATGCACTACCCACACGAAGATAAAAAATTCCAGCCAGTAGGTAATGCCGGTTGCAAGGCCTGCGCCAATGCCGCCCAGCGCCGGGGCGCCGAATTTGCCGAAAATAAGGCAGTAGTTTAAAAATGCGTTTACCGGCAGCGCCAAAAGGTAAATTTTCATGGTAATGCCCGTGTAGCCGCTGGTATCTACCAGTGCACGCAGCGCCGTGGATAAAAAGAACGGCAGCACGCCCACACCGATAGCGGCGATATACATTTTGGCAATATAGTGAACCTGCGGCTCAAGCCCAAAGGTTCCCAGCAGCCTGTCTAAAAACAGCACGCCTGCAACCAGCAGCAGCAGTGAAAACGCCGTTGCCAGCAGCATGGTATGGCGCACTACCCTGCCGATATTCTGCCGCTCGCCCCTGCCCAAAAGATGGGCAATTATCGGCATGGAGCCAAGCAAAATACCGTTCAGCGACGCCATAACCGGCATCCATAAATTGCCGCCGATTGCAGTACCGGCAAGGTGTACCGCACCGGCATGCCCGCTCATGGCCGAATCGCAGAAATTCATTGCCATAATGGCCGTCTGCGTTATTAAAATGGGTATCATTACGTCCAGCAGCCGCCTAAGGCGCACTGCATTCTTTTTGCCTAACATAAACTTCCTTTCTATTTTGCCGCTTCCGCTTCGGCAAGTTCTTCAAGATACGCCCAGCGGTCGGTTAAATCGCTGATGCGCTGCGTAAGTTCCTGCTGCTTGGCAGTAAGCTCCGTAAGTTTTACAAAGTCCGTGCCGCAGGCGTTAATTTCCATTTCCGTCATTTTCAGTTCCGCTTCTGCCTGTGCAATAACCTGCTCTATCTGCTCGTATTCCAGCTTTTCCTTATAAGTCATTTTGGGCGCACGCTGCTTTTCCTCGCGCTGCTGCGGTTTAACCGTGCTCTGTGCGCGTTCCTGCTGACGTGCAAGGTTCTGCGCTTCGGCGCGGGCCTGTTCGTAACGGCTGTAATCGCCAATAAACTGGCGCACTTCACCGCCGCCCATAAAAGCAAAAATTTTACCGGCAAACCTGTCTAAAAAATAGCGGTCGTGCGATACGGCAATAACCGCACCGTTAAAGGTATCAAGGTAATCCTCCAGTACCGAAAGCGTCGGTATGTCGAGGTCATTGGTAGGTTCGTCCAGTATAAGCACGTTGGGCGCGCTCATTAAAACGCTCAAAAGGTACAAGCGGCGCTTTTCGCCGCCGCTTAATTTGCTTACCGGCACCCATTGCAGCTCCGGCGGAAACAAGAAGCGTTCCAGCATCTGCGCCGCCGTTATGCGCGTGCCGTCTGCGGTTTCAATATAATCGCTGACGTTTTTTATATATTCCAAAACGCGGCAGTCAGCATCCTTAAACTCGCTGTGCTGGGCAAAATAACCAATTTTTACAGTTTGCCCAACCTTAACGGTGCCGCGTGTCGGTGCAAGCCTCCCGGCGATAATATCCATCAAGCTGCTTTTGCCGCTGCCGTTAGGGCCAACAATGCCAATGCGGTCATTGCGGAGCAGCACATAGTTAAAATCATCAATATAGGTTTTGCCGCCGTAATCCAGTCCGATGTGCTCGCACTCAATAATGGTTTTGCCAAGACGCGAGCCAACAGAAGAAATTTCCAGCTGCTGCTCGTTTTTGATGTTATTTACTTCTTTTTTCAATTCATTAAAACGCTCAATGCGCTCTTTGCTTTTGGTGCGGCGTGCTTCCGCCCCGCGGCTTATCCACGCCAGTTCGCGCCGGTACACGTTGCGCAGGCGCTGCGCTGCCCCGGCTGCTGCAATGCGGCGTTCTTCGCGCTTTTGTAAAAACAAACTGTAATTGCCGGTGTATAAATAGCCTTCGCCGCCGTCAATTTCCAAAGTGCGGTTTACAACACGGTCAAAAAAATAGCGGTCGTGAGTAACCATTAAAAGCGCACCCTTGCGTTTCTGCAAAACTTCTTCCAGCCAGGCAACGGTTTCGTTGTCCATGTGGTTTGTAGGTTCGTCCAAAATCAAAAGGTCGCTGGGGCGCACCAAAACACCTGCCAAAGCCACGCGTTTGCGCTGGCCGCCGCTTAATTCTCTCATCGGCTGCTGCAAATCGGTAATGCCAAGTTTATCCAAAACTGCTTTGGCTTCGCTTTCCATCTGCCAGGCAAATTTGCTGTCCATCTCCTGCTGCAGGGCCAGCAGCATCTGGCGCGCGGCTTTGTTTTCCGGCTCTGCCTCTGCCTGCTGCACTGCTTCTTCATAACGGCGCACAACGTCAAGCTGCGGCGATTCACCCCTGAACACCTGCTCCAGCACCGTTGCGTCAGGGTCAAAAGCCGGGTCCTGCGGCAAATATTCAATTACGCAGGTGCCGTTTTTGGTAATTTTGCCTTCGCTTGGTTCGCCGGTGGCTATATCGCGCAGCAGCGTGCTTTTGCCCGTGCCGTTAACGCCGATAACGCCTATTTTGTCGCCTTCTTCTATATTAAAACTGATATTTTTAAACAAAGTTCTTACGCCATAGCTATGGCCCAAATTTTCTGCACTTAAAATCATAATCTTACCTCGCTCACAATTATGTTTATATCTTAACACAAATCAGCGCCAAAAACAAAATCGCCCGGCTTATGCGCAGATTTGCTTGACAAAAAAGCCGTGGCTGATATAATTAATATATTCAATTGCATAGGCGACGCGGAACTGACGGATATAAGTGGAACTAACCACGTGGACCGCGCTGCTGTAAGATTAGCCGGCCGTCTGGGCAGAGAGAAATGCCCGGACGGCTTTTTGTTTGGTTGTTTCTCTCCTTCGTTGCACAGTAAAGGAGATTTTATCATGAAAAACAGATGGCTTATCGCACTGGCAGCAGTAGGCATCCACATTTCCATCGGCAGCGTTTATGCGTGGAGCGTACTTACCCGCCCCATTATGGCGGAACTTGGCTTTACCTTGCAGGAAACAACATGGGCTTTTTCCATTGCAATTTTGTTTTTAGGGCTTTCCGCCGGATTTTTAGGCGGCTTTGTAGAAAAACACGGCCCGCGCAGAAGCGGTTTTACCAGCGCGCTGTTTTTTGGCACCGGCATGCTTGGCACTGCTCTTGCCGTACATTTAAAAAGCCTTGCGCTGCTGTATTTGTTTTACGGTTTTATCGGCGGCATCGGGCTGGGTGTTGGCTATATAACCCCGGTATCAACTTTGGTTAAATGGTTTCCCAATAACCGCGGCTTTGCCACCGGGCTTGCCATTATGGGCTTTGGCTTTGCAAGTTTAATTGCCGGGCCGTTAATGCAGCACCTTATTGCGGCTTACGGGCTTATGCAAAACTTTATTATTCTTGGCGCAGCCTACATGGTAATTATGGTGCTTTCCGCCTCGTACTTAGAGCCGCCCAAAACACAGCCGCAGGAGCAGCAAACCAAAAGCGGCTACACCACACTTTTGCAGCCAAAAAGCTATACTGCTGCGCAGGCGCTTAAAACCTGGCAGTTTTACGCACTGTGGTGGATATTCTTTACCAACATCACCTGCGGCATAGGGCTTTTGGCAGTAGCTTCGCCCATGGCGCAGGAGGTTGCAGGCATGACGCCGGAAGCAGCGGCTTCCATGGTGGGCATTATCGGGCTGATTAACGGCGGCGGGCGCATTGCCTGGTCCACTGTTTCCGATTATATCGGCAGGCGCAGCGTATATGTTTTGTTTTTCATTATCGAAATTGCAGCTTTTTACCTGCTGGCGCAAACAGCTAATGCCCTGCTGTTCCAGATTTTGGTATTTGTAATTATTTCCTGCTACGGCGGCGGCTTTTCGTGCATGCCGGCGTATTTAAGCGATTTGTTCGGGACGAAAGAATTAAGCGCCATCCACGGCAAAATTTTAACGGCGTGGGGGCTGGCAGGCATTGCCGGGCCACTGCTGTTATCCTACATGCGCGAAACCACCAGCGGCTACACGGCAACTCTGTACGTTTTTGCAGCGGCATTTGTTTTAAGCCTTATCGTTGCGCTTGTGCTGAAATGGAAAACATCGGTAGATATAGAAATACAAAAATATTAAGACACACAAACCCCTGAAAAAATTTTTTCAGGGGTTTATTTTTACATATTCATCTGCTATACTATTTTGCATGGGATAATCCGATAGGTTGGTTCCTCCTTATTTCAGGGAGGTGATAGCAATGACAACATACGAATCGCTTTCTTTAATGATTGCCTTTGGAACGCTCGTTGCTATCATTATTTCGATACGCAAATAACGGCGTAAAATGAAATAAGACCAGCTATGGTCGAAGCCGGTCTTTCTTTCAAGTAATCTTTGATTTTGAGGAGAGAACCGACACGCGACTACCGGATTATCCCTCTTTCTTTATATTATAATGGATTTTTAATTATTGTCAAACAGTAACCTGAGTTTGATATAAGTTTTTACATATGTTTAGTCTTTGTAGTTACTTTATTATATTTTTTATTTACTTTACTACTCATGTTCATTCTTTGTAACCAAAGAACGAACCAAGAAAGTTTCGCTAGCCGCATGACTTTTCTTGCTTCGTTCTTTTGGTCACTCAAAAGAATGAAGATGTGTAAAAAAGTAAATAAAAAAATATTAGCGTAAATACAAAGAGAAAACGCAAATTAAAACTAAATGACATAAAAAATAACATATCCACAATTTAACTTGCCAAGCCTGCATATTTAAGAGATAATATATTTATCACCTGTTAATTATGTTTTGGGAAAGAAGTGTTGATATGCAGCAAAAACAAGTAAGTTACCTGCACATGTTCAATGTGTTTTTTAAAATAGGGCTGTTCACTATCGGCGGCGGCCTTGCCATGATTCCCTTAATCCGCGACGAATTTGTTGAACGCCAGGGCTGGATTGACGATAAGGACATTACCGATGTGCTGGCGATTGCACAATCGCTGCCGGGCGTTATTGCCGTTAACTCCGCCACGTTTTTAGGCTACCGCCTGGCGGGAATTATGGGCGCGCTTGTCTGCACCATCGGCGTAGTGCTGCCTTCGTTTTTAATTATTTTTGCCATTGCCATGCTGTTTGCCTCCAGCGGGCTGGACAGCAACACTTATATTTTAAAATTCTTCGCCGGAGTTAACGCCGCTATTACCGTGCTTTTGGTAGTTGCCACAAAAAAAATGTTTGCTTCCTCCGTCAGCAACAAACTTGGGTGGGCTATACTTTTAATTTCTGTTGCGGAAATTTACGTTTTGGGCTTCGGCATTGCTTCCACCGTTATCGCGGCGGCGCTGTACGCAATTGCCGCTTACCGCCTTTTGGGAAGGAGGGCTGAATGATGGGCATTTACTGGGATTTGTTTTTTGTGTTCTTTAAAATCGGCCTGTTCTCCTTCGGCGGCGGCCTTGCCATGGTCAGCGTCATTCAGCAGGAGGTTTTGGCACATGGGTGGATTCCAGCTGCGGAATATGCGCGTATTATCACCATTTCGCAAATGACGCCGGGGCCGATTGCCGTAAACACCGCAACCTATGTTGGAGCGCGCGTGTGCGGGCCGGATTTTGTACCGGCGTTTATGGGGTCGTTTATCGCCACGCTCGGCGTATCGCTGCCTTCGTTTATTATAGTTTATTTTGTTGCCCGCTCGCTGGAAAAATTCAGCCAGTCGCGTCTTGTTAAAGAAGCGCTGTGCGGCATCCGCCCGGCGGTTATTGCCTTTATGATTACGGCGGTAATTTTCTTTTTGGATATTACCGTTTTCCCGATAGACAACGCCACCAGCGAAAGCAGCACCTTTAACCCCATCGGCATACCTGTGCTTGCCGTGCTGTTTTACCTGCACTACTACCGCAAAGTAGGCGCCATCAGCCTTATGCTCATCAGCGGTATTATCGGCGTTTTAGTGTATTGAGTTTTTAATTTCATATAACTTTAAACGGAGAAAAGTGTGTAAAAATATACTTATGTTACTTTAAGGCAAAAGCCTCAATTAAAAGAAACTGCCGCGGAATGGTTTCACAGTAAATGGCAGGTTCCCAAAAAGGCTTATCTTGAAAGTATGGATGCTTATCTTGATAATAAAACAGAATATGGCTGGTATCTTTGTTTAGACGGTGATAAAATCGTTGGAGGACTTGGTGTTATTGAAAACGATTTTCACAACCGCAAGGACCTCACTCCCAATATATGCGCGGTTTATACGGAAAAAGACTACCGCTGCCAAGGTATCGCCGGTAATTTGTTAAAAACTGTTTTGGATGATTTAAAACATAAATCTATAACGCCTGTTTATTTAATTACCGACCATACCGGCTTTTATGAAAGATATGGCTGGGAATTTTTGTGCATGGTTCAGGGCGATGGCGAACCAAATATGTCAAGAATGTACATTCACAGATAAATCATAAAAAATTCATTCAAAAACATTATATTAATTTTAAGCAAAAAGCCGCAGTTCATAAAGTGAACTGCGGCTTTTAATTCTCATTAAGTTGCTTTCATCAATGGTACTTCTTATGTATCATTTTATCGGTACATTTTTAACGTAACTTATAAAAATATAAGTTATGTTAAATTACTCACTTTATCAGAAGCTCCAGGTCAGGTTAGCCATCCATTTATTGGCTTTAACGGTATCGCCTTTCTGATATTCGTAGCTTAAACCGTAAGTTACATCAGCTTTTTCAGCTTCGATACCCAGTCTGCCGATAAAGCTGCCGCTGTCAGCAGTTTCAAAACCGAAGGTATCGCTTGCGCCATTCAGGCTTACAGTCTGGTCAGTATCACGATCGCCCATAGTCCATACATAGCCTACTTCTGCAATCGGTTTTACAGTCCAGTCACCGCTCTGTACTTCTGCGCTGTAAGTTACGCCAACCGGCAGGAGCCACAGGTTCTGGTCATCTGCATTGTATTCCATGCCAAGGCTGTTGCTGTAATCACCTGCGCCAAGGTGCATGTAACGGATGCCAGCATACGGAACAAACTTGCCTGCACCGGCTTTATAAGCCTGTTCTGCACGGATGCCAATGCTGAATGCGTCTGCGTCGGCAGAAGCTGTAATTTCGTGACCGCTGTTGTTTTGAGTAATATCGTTATCGCTATGCATGTAGCTGATATCGCCAAGAATTGCGCTGTCACCATTGTCAATACGTCCATACAAGCTTGCACCATAGTATTCGGCATCATTTTTAGTGCTGGAAGCAATATTGCTGCCGTTGATGTTGCCATCAGCATAGCTTAAAGCAATGCCTGCGGTAGTTTTACCGTTTTTGTACAAATCGCTGCCCACTACAATGCCGTTGTACTGTGCTTCGTAGCTGCCATCAACACCACCGAAATCCATACCGTCAATATCTTCTTTGTTATGGATGTAATGTGCCCAGATGTCTTTATCCTGTTCGCCATGGGTTGCAAGGCTTAAATGATGTGCAACAGCATCGGTCATAGCGTTGCTCATGCTGTAAGTGCCGTGGTTTACACCGGCAAGTTCACCCATGTTGGCTACGCTGTTAAAGGCAGCAATTTGAGCGTCTTTAGTTGCATTGTTATTACTGTTTGCTGCGGCATTAAAGAAGTCGAATGCTGCGTCGCCTTCTTTTTTAGTTTTCAAAGTTGCATCTACAACATTAGCAATTTCTACTGCATCTGCACCGTAAACATTGGCAACTTTATCATAGCTTGCAGTTACGTCAAATTTCTGATTACCAGTATAATCACCGGTAAATTTTAAGAGCGCATTATCGCTGATGATATTGGCATCTGCCCAGCCTTGGTCAATGCCGTTGCCTGCAAGGATTTTATAGGTTTCATTCTTTTTAGCGCCGTCTACATAAAGTACAGCATCACTACCTATAGTAACATCATTTACACCACTAACAGCAGCATTTTCTTTAATAGCTGTGCCGTCTACCATTACAACAGAGTTTGCTGCTGCGGTAAAAGTACCAGCTGTTGTTACAGCCTTCTTCGCTTCTGTCAATTTGCCGTCAACTACAATAGCTTGACCATTTAAATCAACACTGCCGTTAATATACAAGCCCGCAGTAATAGCATCTTTGCCCCAGGTTAAACCTGTTTTAGCAAAAGTTTCTTGTGCTTTTTCGTTTTTGTCAACGCCAAAGCTCATTACGGAGTTCTCCCCTACAACATATTTACCGTTAAGGGTTACTTTACCGTTAGTTCCGGCAACAGCCATCTTGCTGGCGTCGGTAATTTCAGCTCCGTCTACCCATGTCGGGTCAAGGAATACCGTAGCACCATTTAATTCTGCATTAGTAACAGTTACGTTGCCTGCTTTATCAGAGTTGCCGATGTTGATAACGTTAGAATCAGTAGAGTTTTTATTAGTTTCGTCAATAACAACAGTCAAATCAGTAATATCTACATTACCAGTAATATTTACATTGCCAGTAGCAGCAACATTCGTTGCCAGAGTGCCTTTGTCTACACTGATAGAACCGCTGTTAAGTTTTACACCGCCAGTTACAGTAGTTTGCCCATTTACATTAAGCGCGCTGCCATTATTAACAGTTACACTGCCGGTTAAGGTATATTCAACATCACTAGGTGCATTAGCCTTACCAATAGTAAAGGAACCTTTCTTATTTGCGTCATCAATACCATCAATCGTGGTGTTTTCATCAAGCCCTACTACTACTTTAACAGCTTCGTTTGCAACGCCATTAACAGTAATCAATTGACCATTATCTTCGTTACCAAGAGTTACGTTCTTATTATTAGTAATAACCATTCCATTAGAACCTTCTCTTAAATCAAGTGACGTTACATTAAACCCTTTTTCTACTGCTTTTTCAACATTTACACCATTAACATTATCTTGAGGAAGAACATTTGTACCAACAATAAAGTTTTTATCAGTATAAACCACTGTATCCACTATACCCTGTTCATAATTGCCTCCGGTTATTTCATCAAGAGATGTTTCTTCTTTAACATCACCTTTTTCATCAACAAGCTGACCAGTCATATCTATCATTGTTTGACTATTGGATTGATATAATTTTAAATTTTCAAGAGCAGAATTTAAATATTTCAAGCTATATTTTTCATCAGTTAACTTCAATGTACCGCCAACATAACTGATGGCATCATTAGTTACCGCACCGGAAGTAGAAGCAAGTACAGCTTCGTCACTGCTTACATCTACGCCGCGTTCAAAAATCTGGTCGCCTTTGGTTTCGATAACGCCGTTATTTTGCAATACAATGCCGCCTTCGGTGATTGAAAAGCCCTCGTCTTCAAGTTTAGAAGCCCAAGGATTATTATTATCTATGCCAACTAAATATCTTAAATTTTCTGCTTTTAAGGTGCCGCCGTTTATTTCAATTAAACCATCGCCGCTCTCACCATCTTCACTGCCGGTTAAAGCCATAAAAACATCTTCACCGCCAAGGGAATAAACAGTATTTGCATCACCGTTTAAATAAATTTGGCCGCCTGCTAATGCAAAAATACTGCCTTTAGTGCTAATGCTGCTGTTATTAACCGTTACTACGCTGTCGTTGCCAAAAGCAGATACACCGGTATTAAGCACAGCATCATTAATAGTTACCTTACCGCCCTTTTCAGCATGTACTTCTGTATAGCCATCAGTAACAAATTTACCATCACTGCCTACTATTAATGAATTATGTCCATCATCATATTCATAATATTCAACTTCAGTAAAAGTACCGCCAGTAATTTCAACTTCAGCACCATCATATTCCGCCATAACATCGCCGGTAACATTAACATTTTTGAGTGTTAACTTCCCCTGTCCGCTGTCTTCAGTATGTACACGAATATTTTCCTGAACAAATTTTCCTTCTTCGGTTTTTAAAGTTCCACCGGAAATAATTTCGCTGTTTTCCAATGTTGCTTTACCGGCAGCGATATCAATAATGCCATATATTTTTGCATTTTTTGCAACTAACTCAGCATTAACCGAACCCGCTGGGTTACGCATTCCCATATCAATGCCTTCTTTAACAACACCTGCACCATTAACTGTTATTTTGTTATCCCCTTCAATTTCTACATTCTGCACTTCATATGTGCCATCGACAGTAACAGTAGCATTTTCGAAATAAACATTTTCTCCATCATCGGTATAATATTGTCCTTCTTCTAAATGATACGTCCCATTTTCAAAAGCTTTGGCAGCTTCAACTATTCCGTTACTAAAAACACCAAATACACTGGCTGCCAAAACAGTGCATAAAACTTTTTTTGTTAAATCCCGTTTTTTCATCAATTCATCCTCTTTTCTTAAAATTTTAAATTAGTTTTATTTGTAAATAATATACATGCTTTTGTATATTATTTATCAACAACTTTTTCAGAAAATTAATCTGCATAAAATAAAAACTAAAAAATCGATTTTTAAACAAACTTTGAATTAATTAGCTATATATGAGCAAAAATGGAGAGATTCATATTCCTTCCAGTAAATCGTTCGCATTTACATCCAATGCCTCTGCAATTTTAAATAACGTTTCCATTGAATAACTTTGCCCTTTATTGCCGCGCTCGATTAAACTGAGGTAATTGCTGCTTATTCCAACCATTTCAGCAAGTTGTGTTTGAGTATAGCCTTTTTTCTTTCTGTAATAAGCAATTTTTAAACCGACTTCTTTGTATTTTAAAGCAAACAATCCTCTTTCACCTCTTATTAAAATTATCCCACAAATTAAGATTTAAACAACAAAGTTATACTTTGAATTTTCATACTTATACATTTATATAAAGAGATTGTTATCAATAAGATGCACATATTAATTTACTCAAAATATATTAATATTACTATTATCATTGACAGTACAATAATCTTTTATAACAGCTGTTTAAATCTCTATATTTTTATTCATAATTATAAAAGACGGCATAGACAACGCTTGGCAATATCGTATTTTATTCAGCAAATATTAATTTTTCTATTATTGGTTTGCCCTTTATTTTTCAATATACAAATTCTACATTATTCCCCCGGCTTTTAAGCCACATTTCCATTCCCTCACCATAAGCTTCGGCAGTAATCAAATAGCCTTTTTCAGAATGCTCTAATACTTTTGCCGTTGGAATACGATCAAGTATAGCTTCTAAAGATGGGCCTCTAAACCAGAATTTCACCTTATGCAGTTTACCACTGTACATAAACTGAACTCTTTTTCTAAAAACCCCTTCCTCAAATCTGTTCTCATACGGTACTTTAAAACGCGTATCGGTTAATTTACAGTTTTTTATCCTGTCAATTCTGTACACAGTAGCTAATTGTTCACAGCCTTCTTTATAAATTATCTTTTTTGTACTGCTATCATTAATAACAGCAATCAGATAAAAATAAAACTCAGAAAACATTATACTTAACGGTTTAACAAGCCTGTTAACTTTAGAGCCGTTTTTCCTGCAATAAATTATTTGCAGCTCCTGCTGCTTCTTTATTGCCTGAGAAATCTGCCACAATTTTCCTAAAAGCAGCGTTTGATGGTGCAGCTCCGTATAGTGAAATTTTTCATTAGCTATCATCTCATTAATGTGCCGTTGATTTTCGTAAGGAATGCAACAGGAAACCATTTTCTCTAATATGGGAAACATTTCTGCTTTCATTAAAGCCCTGCTTTCCAATAATATTTTGGCAGCGGCAAAAGCTTCCTCGTTACTTAACAAGCTGCGCACAGGCGGATTTAACTTATAGCCGTTTACTTTTCTATCATACAAAAGCTGTTGAACAACGCCGGTTTGCTCACTTTGGTTTGCTATAAACGCCCGCAAATCATCAAAATCTCTTTGTATTGACCTTAAAGAACAATTAAACCTTACGGCTTCTTCCTGTTTATAAAGCGTATGCCCATCAGCAAGCCTAGTATACATACTAAGCAATCTGTTTTTTACAAACTGTAAATTTTCTTTGTGTTTTACCACATGCAGCAACTCCGTTCTTGTATATAAATATGTTGTTTTGAGTTAAGCCATTATATAAATTATACAACAGAACATAGCTGTAATGTTGTCTATATAAGCTGCTTTACAAAAAAATTGCCATTACTTCCGTTAAAAGAAGCAATGGCAATTTTATTCTCATTAAGTTACTTTTACCAATGGTACTTTTCCCCGCGGCTTATTTTAAAAGCGCGGTAAATTTGTTCTACCAATAAAAGGCGTATCATCTGGTGCGTAAAAGTCAGCTTGGAAAAGCTCCAGCGCATATCTGCGCGCCTGCGCAAAGCATCCGTATAGCCAAACGCGCCGCCGATAACAAAGGCTATATGGCTTTTGCCCGCCAGTGCCCAGCCGTCAAACAGTTCTGCCAGCTGCGGCGAGGTTATTTCCCTGCCCTTCAAATCCAAAAGCACCACATAAGCGCTTGCCGGTATGGCGTTTATCAAACGCTCCGTTTCTTTAGCCAGCACCTGCTCTTTTTCAGCAGGTGAAGGGCTATCCGGCATTTTTTCTTCGCCAATGGCAATGGTTTCCAGCTTGCAGTACGGCGTCAGGCGCTTGGTAAACTCGGCAATGCCTTCAGTAAGGTATTTTTCCTTAATTTTGCCCACGCAGACGAGGCTGATTTTCATATCAGTTTTCCTCCGGCATTTCCTGCAAGGTTACCTGCAAGGTGCGTTCAATACCAGCACGCAGCACAACAATGGCAACGGTGTCGCCAACTTTCTTTTCTGCAAGTTTGGTGCGCAGTTCAGGCACGGTTTCCACTTTAGCGCCGTCAAAGGTTAAAATAATGTCGCCGGGGCGCATGCCTGCGTTATAAACAGGGCCGCCGGTAACAATTTTCATTACAAAAATGCCGCCGTGCAAATCAAGGTCAAAGCCATAACGTGCGGAAATATCTTTATCAATCAGGCTGGCGCCGATATATGGGCGTGCAATGCGTCCGTGCTGGGCAAGCTCGTCCAAAATAGGTTTGGCGGAGTTTACCGGGATGGCAAAACCTATGCCTTCAACGCCGCTTACCGCTACTTTGGCAGAGTTAATGCCTACAACCTCGCCGTCGGCATTAACAAGCGCGCCGCCGGAGTTGCCGGGGTTAATGGCGGCATCAGTCTGAATAAGGTTAAACTTGCGGTCGCCCAGTTCGATAGAGCGGTTTAACGCGCTGATAACACCAACCGTTACGCTGCCGCGGAATTCCAGCCCCAGCGGATTGCCGATGGCAATAGCGGGTTCACCAACCTGCAAGGTGGAAGAATCGCCGAATTTGGCTACCGGCAAATCTTCATCAACATCAATTTTAACAACTGCAAGGTCTGTTGCGGCATCTGCTCCAAGCACCCTGCCTTTAACGCTGCGCCCGTCCGTCAGGCTCACGATAATTTCCTGCGCACCTTCCACAACGTGGTTGTTAGTGGCAATCAGGCCGCTTTTGTCGTAAATAACGCCGCTGCCTGTACCGCGCTCGGTAAGCTGCACGCGGTTAAAAAAGTCGCGCACATAGGCTTTGTTGGTTATGCCTACAACGGCAGGGCCAACTTTTTGCGCCGCTACCACTACCGGCGTGTTGCGCGCGCCGGAAAGTTTTACTTCCTGCTGAACTGCGGCGGCAGGCTGTTCTTCTTTCTGCGTATTGGCAGTATTGCCGATGCCGCAGCCGCCTAAAAGCACGGCCGTGCTTAATATGCCGCACAAAAATAAATTCATTGATTTATTAAGCAATGTTTTCTGCATTTTTTACACCCCTCAATAATTTTTTACTATTTCATCCTGCGAGGCTACATATATTTGCGTATCCCCGCCGGTTTCTCCTGCATCCAAAATTCCGCGCACAGTTTTAAGCGCAAGCTCCGGCGTGTTGTTTTCCTGGCTGAGATGCGCCAATATTACTTCACCCGGCAGCCGCTCCATCTGCGAAAGCAGCCAGCCCGCGGCTTTGTTGGATAAATGCCCGCGCGTGCCCAGAATGCGCTGCTTTAAGGCATATGGGTAAATGCCTTTTTTTAGCATTTCTTCGTCGTGGTTTGCTTCAAGCACCAGTGTGTCCGCACCGGCTACGTTATTTTTAATTTCTTCAGTAATAAAGCCAACATCCGTAAGGTAAACGCAGCGCGCACCTGCATAGCTGAATACATAGCCTACGGCACCTGCCGCGTCATGCGGAACGGCAAAGTTTTCAATTTTCAGCCCTTCCGTTTCCAGGCATTTTGGCAGCAGACGGCAGCAGCTGCGTTCCATTTCGCTGCGCTGCGGCAAACTGCGCCAGGTTGGCTCGTTGGCAAACACCGGCAAATGGTATTTACGGCTGAATACCGGCAGGCCGCTGATATGGTCGCGGTGTTCGTGCGTCAAAAGCACGCCGTCCAAATTCTCCGGCTGCATGCCGGTTTCTTTTATGCGCTGCGTAAGCTGACGGCAGCTGATACCGGCATCTATCAAAAAGTTTTTGCCGCCCGCTGTAATAATAGTGGCATTGCCTTTGCTGCCGCTGGCCAGCACGGAAATTTTAAACTCGCCCGTCATGCTTCACCTGCGGCAATGGCTGCGCCTGCGCTGGTTCCTATGCGGTCGGCGCCTGCTTCAACCATGGCTTTGGCAGTTTCCGCATCGCGGATTCCGCCTGCGGCTTTAACTTTTAAGCCGTATTTATCGGCTTCCTCACGCAAAAGCTTTACATCCTCCACCGTTGCGCCGCCCTGGCCAAAACCGGTGGAGGTTTTTACAAATTTTGCGCCGCCGTCGGCAATAATGCGGCAGGCAGTGCGTTTTTCACGCGGAGTAAGGTACGCCGCTTCGATAATAACTTTTACCGGGCAGGGCGCCGCTGCTTCCACCACGCGGCGTATATCTTCCGTTACGGCAGCATAATCGCCTGTTTTAAAGGCCGAAACATTCATAACCATATCAATTTCATCGGCATGTTCTTCCATTGCCGTTTTTGCTTCCAGAGCTTTAACACAGCTGAAAGTCGCGCCAAGCGGAAAACCAACCACGGTTACAACTTTTACCTCCGTGCCCTGCAAAAGATGCTTTGCCAGCGGCACATAGCACGGATTTACGCATACGGCGTACAAATGGTATTTCTGCGCTTCGTCGCAAAGGCGCATAATATCTTTAACGGTTGCTTCGGGTTTTAATAATGTATGTTCAATTCTTTGGGCAAGTTCCATAGTTAATCCTCCCCATTTTTACTTTTATACCTTATAATTATAGCAAAAGTTAAGCACTTAAGATTGATAAAAAAGTAAATTTTTTTAAATATTTGTAACTTTTATTTTCCCTGAAAAATAAACAGGACCCCGAACGGGGCCCTTTCAGTACGCTCAGTGTTTTTTGCGGCAGTTTTCGCAGACCCCGTAAAAATAGAACTGGTGCCCGCTTAATTTGTAGCCGCTTTCTTTTTCGGCCTGTGCCATAATACCGCTGTAATCAACATTAAACAAATCCTCTACCTTGCCGCAGCAGGTGCACTGCACATGGTGATGGTCGCTGATGTCGGCATCATAGCGGAAGCTGTCCTCACCGGTATTGATGATTTGGATGACATGCAGCCTGTTTAATATCTCCACGGTTTTATATACGGTAGCAAAACTCATGGAAGGATATTTGGGGCGCAGCGTTTTGTACAGCATTTCAGCGCTGGGATGTTCATGCGTTGCTGCCAGTGTTTCGTACACAGCCAGGCGCTGCGGCGTAACTTTATAGCCGTTTTCGCGCAAAATAGCAGTAAGTTCGCTGTTAGTTAACATAAGCTCCTCCTTCCGGCATTGCCCTTAAAGCAATGCAGCCTTAATAAATCTTTTTAATAATTATATTAAATAAGATTTTCTCTGTCAATATTCATTATCCGTTGACAAAAATATTTCACTAAAGCGCCACAAGGATTTTTCCTGACCGCGGCGAATGTAGTAATATTATTTTTGTAAAACGAGGTACGCCATGACTATTGAACAAATTATAGCAGCCGAGCTGAAAGTAAAACCGCAGCAGGTGCACGCCGCGCTGGAGCTTTTGGACGGCGGCAACACCATACCCTTTATTGCGCGCTACCGCAAAGAAGCCACCGGTACTTTGGACGAAGAAGCGCTGCGCAGCATTGAAGAACGGGCCAAATACCTGCGCCAGCTGGAAGAACGCCGTGCGGAAATACTTGCCGCCATTGAAGCGCAGGAAAAACTGACGCCGGAACTTAAAACGCAGATTGACGCCGCAGTAAAAATGCAGGAACTTGAAGATTTATACCTGCCCTACCGCCCTAAAAAGCGCACCCGCGCTCAGATAGCCCGCGAAAAAGGTCTGGAGCCGCTGGCAGAACTTATAACGCAGCAGGTACAGCCGCCGCTGCCGCTTGAAAAACTTGCCGCACTGCATATTGATGCGGAAAAAGGCGTAAACAGCGCCGAAGAAGCGTGGCAGGGAGCAATGGACATCGTTGCCGAAAACATCTCGGATAACTCCGCCGTGCGCGATTTTATACGCCGCGAACTGTGGAAGAACGCAGAGCTTGCATCGGCGCTTGGCACAGACGAAACAGAAGCCAAAGACTTTTTAATGTACGCGGATTATGCCGAACCCGTACACCGCCTGCCGCCGCACCGCATTTTGGCACTAAACCGCGGCGAAAACAAAGGGCTGTTAAAAGTAAGCCTTAAATACCCCGCCGAAATTATGACCGAAAAACTGGCGCGTAAACTTAAAATACAGCAGCACACCGTATGGACCGAAATGTATACAGCGGCACTTGCCGACAGCTACAAACGCCTTATTTTCCCTTCGCTGGAGCGTGAAATAAGAAACGAACTTACCGAAAAGGCCGAAAAACAGGCCATCAGCATTTTTGCGGCCAATCTGCGCCAGCTGTTATTGCAGCAGCCTGTCGCCGGGCATACCGTGCTTGGGCTTGACCCAGGCTACCGCACCGGCTGCAAAGCGGCTGTCATCAGCCCGCAGGGCAAAACACTGGCCACAGACGCCTTATACATTACCGGCAGCGAAAAACAAAGGGCACAGGCCGAAGCAGGCTTTTTAAACCTTGTTAACACTTACGGCGTAACGCTTGCTGCCATCGGCAACGGCACAGCATCTTACGAAACGGAAGAATTTACCTCGCAGATGATTGAAAAACACCGGCTTAACATTGCCTACACCATTGTCAGCGAAGCAGGGGCTTCCGTGTATTCTGCCTCCAAGTTAGCACGCGAAGAACTGCCCGAGCTTGACGTTTCGCTGCGAGGTGCCGTTTCCATCGCACGCCGCGTGCAGGACCCGCTGGCGGAGCTTGTAAAAATTGAGCCGAAGGCCATTGGCGTAGGGCAGTACCAGCACGACGTTAACCAGAAAGAACTGGCCGAAACGCTCACCGGCGTTGTAGAAAGCTGCGTTAACCACGTTGGCGTGGAACTTAACACCGCCTCGCCCGCGCTTTTAAGCTATGTAGCAGGCGTTTCGCCAACCGTTGCCAAAAACATTATTGCCTGGCGCGATGAACACGGCAGCTTTACCGCCCGCAAAGAACTTTTAAAAGTAAGCAGGCTTGGCCCCGCCGCCTTTACGCAGTGCGCAGGCTTTTTACGCATTGCAGGTGCGCAAAACCCGCTTGACAACACCAGCGTACACCCGGAAAGCTACAAGCTGACGGAAAAAATTATAAAACTTTTGGGTTTTGGATTAAAAGACTGCACCGGCGCAGAATTACAGCACGCCGCCGCAAACGCCGACGCTGAACAGATAGCCAAAACGCTTGATGCCGGGCTGCCCACCGTTACGGACATTTTGGCAGCACTGGCACGCCCCGGGCGCGACCCGCGCGAGGACACTCCGCCGCCCTTAACACGCAAACACGTTGCCAAATTAAGTGACCTTGCCATTGGCAGCATTGTTAAAGGGCGCGTGCAAAACGTGGTAGACTTTGGTGCGTTTATCGACATAGGTCTTAAAACAAGCGGCTTTGCGCACCGCAGCGAACTGTCGGATAAACGCTTCCGCCATCCGCTTGACGTTGTTGCCGTCGGCGATATTGTAGAAGCGGAAATTATCAGCATCGACGAAGCGCGCAACCGTATCGGCTTAAGCCTGAAACGTGCCGCCGCACGAAATAAAAATTAAATATCCTGCTTACAGCAGAAATAAAATAACCTGCCAAGCGTTTTTGCGCAAGGCAGGTTTTGTTTTATTTGTATATGATTATATTTACGTTTTTAATTATAATTAAGTTTATTATTTATTAAGTGAGTTTTTACTGCTGTTACTTTTTATACAAAGCCAATTTTAGTTTTATAACAGCCTTATGATGCCTATGTAAATTTAATAGTTTTTGATAATTTATATACCACATTAAAATTTTTTCTTAATTATTTATGTTAAAATATAATTAGAATAATAAACCTCAATTCAATGTATTTATTAGATAAGGAGGATATTATCATGCTGTCAGAAGAAAGAAAAAAAGAACTTGATATTCTTATGGAACGTGCGTCTTGTGCTGGAGATGACTATTATTTAGACATGGAACAAGATGAGTTTGACGATGAAATGGAAGGCTGTGAGGAAGAAGAATTTTACAAAGGATTCTGCCGTCAAAGAGAAATAGGTTTTGAAGCTTATAAAAAAGAAATTGCAGAATTATTTTCGCATATCACATCCGCTGAAGAACTCCACTACATGATTGCAGATTATAATTATGATGATGGAATGTTTACAGTTGAACAAATTGTAATGAATCCCGCTTGTGATATAGTTACTGCTAAAATGGTCTACTGGCTTTGCGGCCCAACTTATTATTACGACAAATACGGCAGCCCATCAAAGTGCAGTGAGGAAGATATAAACCGGGATGCGGCGTTGCTATTAACAAAGATGGAAGCAAAGGCTGCTGCAAACGCTTTCAAAACCGGACTTGAGTGGAATGGAGAGTTAGTTGATGAACAACCCGCTAATCTTGATTTCACTCGGGAGCCATATTGCCATGTGCCAGTAGCATTTAGATAATAACTTTCTATTTATCTGGGAATGGAGAAAAGCTCCAAATCAAAAATTTATAGGAATTAAGACGATATGAAAAATTTTCAAAATTTCACACCAAAAAAATATATGACATCTGATTTTCAAAAAATATCGGACGGAATTTATAAAACTAAATCCCCTTATGATTCCAATGATATTTTTGTAACTTCTCTTACCTTTGAAATGGAACCCGAATGCTATGGTGAGGAAAATGCCTCACCCAGCAATCTTACGCAAATTCCAATCGAAGGTATTCTGGATGAATTTAATTTGTTCGTTACAGATTTCTATGAGCAATTAAACCAAAGCAGTGAAACTATTTGCTATCAAGAATTTGGCTCACTTGATTTGGAAGATATAAAAAATTTAAGGACACTTATTGGCAAGCGATTTTACGCTATACCATATACGGGCCAAGATGGTGAAGAATATTACAATATGGTAATCGAATAATCAACCTCACATTTAATCTGACAATATACTAAACTGCAAAGCAAAGTGTTTACACTGTGAATATAAAAGAGCAGTACAAATTACAACTGCATAATCAGTTACAAACATAAAAGAACCTGCCGGGCGTTTTTGCGCAAGGCAGGTTCTTTTATAAATTGACGATATTTTTCACCCTAAACTCAACAGCCACGAAATAAGCACGGGCACGATGAGGGTAAGCACCAGCCCGTTAATGAAGGAGTACATACCGACATGCAGGTTGGTATATTTTATTACTACCGGCAGCCCGCTGTCCATAGTAGCTGCGCCACTGGGGGCAAGCGCCAGAAATTTATGCACGCGCACCAAAAGCGGTATTAAAAAGAAGCCGGAAATTTCGCGCATCATATTTGCCAAAAACGCTACTGTACCAATTTCCGTACTGTACATAGCGCTGATAACTACCGAAGAAAAACTGTACCATCCAAGCCCGCCGCCTACAAGCAGCGAATCATACGCGCTCAGCCCAGCGATATGCCCCAAAAGCAGTGCGCCGCAAATGCTGCCGCAGGCTACCGCAAAAGGTATGGCAAGCGCCAGCAACGCGCTGTGCACGTTGCAGATGCGTTTTAAAATGCCGCGGTTGCTGCCGATTTCGATACCGGCAATAAAAATCATTACGTCCAGCGCCGACATTAAAATTAAATCCAGCGTGTCTTTAACGCCCGTATCTAAAAACAAATAGCCAAAAAGGAGCCCGCCAACGAGAGAAACGGCAACACTAAGCATTACTCGCCCTCCTCTGTGTCTGCCGGGCGCGCCAGCAGTTTAATGGCGGCAGATAAAAAAAGTATGCTGCCGCACACCGCGCCAAAAGCAATGGCTCCGGCCTGAACGCCGAGCGTGCCCAGTTTTGCCAGCAGTGCGTCATCACAGCCGATTTTTGCGCCAAGGCAAAATAACATAGTACACAGGCACAGCGTAGAAAGTTTACTCAAATAAAATTTTATTTTATAGCTCAGCAAATTGGCGAGCCCCACGGCAATGCCGAGGACAATCGCCAGCATGATTTCCTGCATAAGTCCCCTCCAAAACAAAAGGCATGCGGCCTGCATGCCTTAATTTTATGCTATTCCAAAGTTATAATCAGCGGGTATAAAGGCTGCGCGCCTTCAAGCACCTGCACTTCCGCGCCGGGGCACAGCTTTCCAAGTTCTGCAGCTGCGCTTTGCGCTTCGTTTTCGGTAATATCGCTGCCGTAGTACAGGGTTAAAAGTTCCCAGTCCGTACCGGCTTTCTGCACCGCGCCCACGGCCGCTTCGTTTAAGCCCGAGCCTGTGCAGACGATTTTATTTTCCAACAGACCGATATAATCACCTTTAATAATGGGCAGCCCGCCAACAACGCTGTCGCGCACGGCAATGCTTACTGCCGCACAATGTGCGCTCTGCGCCGCTTCCGTCATGGTGGCTGTGTTTTCTTCCATCGTCTGCGAAGAATCAAACGCCAGAACTGCGGCAATGCCCTGCGCCAGATTAATGGTCGGCACATAGCTTACACGGTCTGCGCCAAGCAGTTTTTGCGCCTGCTGCGCTGCCAGCACAATGTTTTTATTGTTTGGCAGAATAATATATTTGCTGTAAGCGCCGTTTTCAATGGCGTGTACAAATTCTTCCACAGGCGGGTTCATACTCTGCCCGCCGCTGATGATTTCATCAACGCCCTGCGCCAGCATAATTTGCGCAATGCCGCTGCCGGCCGCCACGCTTACAAGGCCGGTGCCTTCTTTTTTGGGTGCCGGCTGCTGCACTGCCGCCGCATTGAATACGCGGTGTTCGTGCTGCTCTGCCATGTTATCAATTTTAATATCGTGCAGCGTGCCCCATTCAAGTGCCTGCTGCAAAACAGCGCCCGGGTTGGCGGTATGGATATGCACTTTTACCACATCATCCATTGCCGCTACAATAAGCGAATTGCCTAACGGCGCTAACGCAGCGCGCACGGTTTTATCATCCGCTGCCGTATTTTTTACAATAAATTCCGTGCAGTACGGATTTGTTAAGTCAACTTCTTCTGCCGGCAGGGCGGCAATTTTATTAACGGGTATGTGCTGCTCATCTTCCTCCGGCAAGTTTTTGCCCAGAAGGCCGTTTAAGCAGCCCTGCAAAAATACAATCAGGCCCTGGCCACCGGCATCAACCACACCGGCTGCTTTTAAAGCGGGCAAAAGCTCCGGCGTGCGTGCCAGTTCTTTTTTGCCGCCGGCAATGGCTTCGGTTAAAATTTCGGTAAAGTCCTCACCGCGGCGAACTGCGTGGTAAGCCTCTTTGGCTATGCCGCGCGCCACCGTTAAAATGGTGCCTTCCACCGGTTTGGCAACGCTGCGGTAGGCATATAAAATGCCAAACTGAAAGGCCTTGCCAAGCTCATTGCCTGTAACGCGCGCTTTGCCTGCCAGCCCGCGCCCAATGCCGCGCAAAAGCTGCGAAAGTATTACGCCGCTGTTGCCGCGCGCGCTCATAATGGCACTTTTGGCAGCCGCAGCGCCAACCTCCGCCGCAGAATCCGTATCAAGCGGCAAAAGTGCACGGTGCACAGCTTCCATGGTGCGCATCATATTCGTCCCGGTATCGCCGTCGGGCACCGGAAACACGTTTAATTCGTCAATCTGCCGGTAACAGGCGGCAAAAGCCGCATAAGCGCCCAGCAGCATGTTTTTTATATCGTGGCCGTTAATTACAGCCGTCTGTGTTAAGTTCATCTTCACTCCTTGATTATGGCAGATAGCCCTGCCTTTTTATTTCCGGGCGTGCCGGATTTATTCTTTGGTACGTACAAAAAGCCCAATGCAGCCGGGCCCCAAATGGGTGGCCAAAACCGCGCCAATGCCCGTCATCAGTACCGGCACACCGGGATAACGCTTAGTCATTTCTTCATAAAGATATTCGGCATCTTTTTCCGCGCCTTCATGGGCAATGCAGATTCTTTCAAGCTCTCCGTGCGAAGAAGAAATTTCAAGCATTGTGTTAAGCACCTTGCTGCGAGTGCGGCATTTGGCCGCTACAACAAGTTTGCCTTCCTTATCCAAAGTTATTACCGGGCGTATGCCCAAAAGGCTTCCGAGCAGCGCGCCAACAGCACCTATGCGCCCGCCCTTCTGCAAATATTCCAGCGTATTTACCGAAAAACAGGTTTCCGTGCGTGCAATGGCGCCGTTAATAAACGCTTCCAGTTCATCCATACCGGCGCCTTCATCGGCCTTTTTCAAAATATCAAGCGCCAGTGCGCTGATGGGCGTTGCCGCCGTAAGGCTGTCGAAAATGCGGATATCGGCACCGGGAATTTCCTGCATTACCTGCCGCGCTGCCATGCAGGCAGTATGGTAAGTTCCGCTTAAAACGCTGTCTACAAAAATACCTATAACTTTCTTTCCTTCTTCGGCAAGGCTCGTAAACAAATCCAAAAACTCGCCCACAGGCGGCTGGGAAGTTTTCGGCAGTTCGCCGCTTTCCTTCACCATTTTAAACATTTCTTCCGGCGTTTTTTCGCCGTCGCGCCATTCAACCGCTTTATGGCGGAAAATAAGCTGCAAAATATGGCAGCGTGCGTCATGCGCCAGCGGCGTTTCCGCAGCGGAAGCAATGCTGTCCAAAACTATATGGATGTCATTATTCAAAGTGCCATCCTCCTGTCTATATAATAATTCCGTTAAGATAAAGCTGACTCTATCATTTAATTTTACCATATAGACATAATTTTTTCCACCTGCAAAATAAAAAGGCCCCTGCCCAAAAGCAGGAGCCCGAATATCAGCCGTTAATTAAAAGTCGTTTTCCATGAATGCTTTGTCAACGCGTTTCATTTCGCGGGTTACGCAGCGGCCAAATTCTTCGCTTACCCAATCCCAGCGGCTGGTAAGGGTTTCGTCGATTTCTTTGTCCTCATAAATGCGGTGTTCATAGAACTTGCCGTTTACTGCGCTGTAAGCATAGGTTTTGCCGGTGATGTCAAGTTTCAGAATGCGTTCTGCGCTCGGGAATACCGGGTTGTCTTCGCAGGTATCAAGAACCATGCCGACAACAAGGTCTGCTCCGGATGCTTTGGCAATGCGTACCATAGCGTCTTTGGAAGCGCCGTCTTTACCAATGTTTTCAGCTGCAATAGCATCGTTGGTAGCGTCATTTTCAAGCAGTTCGTATTCAGGATAATCGAACAGCTGAATAGCGCCGCTGATATAAATCTGGCCTGCGGTTTCGGAACCGGAGTTGTTAACCAGAGGAAGTACTACAACTTTAGCGGCTTCGGCTTTGCCCATAGCGGGAACAGCAAAACATACAGCCATCAGGGCTACCATTAACAGATTAAATAATTTTTTCATTCTCTTACCTCCCAAGATAAAATGGCTATGTAATAATTCTAACACAATTCAGATTAAAAAAACAGTATGCAGTAAAAAATAATCGCATAAAAAGGCACAGCCCGTGCGTATTACAGGCTGCGCCACAAAATTTTTACATTTAATTATGCGTTTGCGGTTTCATTTTTGCTTCCGGCTTTGCTGCCGCACAAGGTTTTAAGCCCGTTGGTGGCAATTAAAAGTGCCAGAATAATAAGGGCAATGGCAACAACAAGCTGCAAACCGTCGGTAAGCATGCCAAACGGTGCGCCGGTAACGAGTTTGTTGACAATGCCGTAAATGCTCATGGCAAGCGCGCTCATGGTTGCGGCAAACATAAAGCCCATCGGCACATAAAGCATCCAGCCCTGGCGGCCGGTAACTTTAAGAAATACCGAAAGCGAAATGAATACCAGCGCTGCACACAGCTGGTTGGCTGCGCCGAACAGCGGCCATACGTTCATGTAACCGCCCAGGCAGAGCAGATAACCGAAGAACAGAGTAATAACGGTTGCAAAATATTTGTTGGTTAAAACTTTCTGCAGGCCGCTCATTTCTTCCGGTTTACCGGAGGTGAAAAGTTCCTGGAAGCACATACGGCCGATACGCCCAACGGAATCGAGCGTGGTAAGCGCAAGTGCGGATACGCACATGGTAATTACGCAGGTGGCAACGTGAGCCGAAAGGCCGAACATGCCCATAAAGCCGCCAACGGCACCGGCAAAAATCTGGAACGGCGTGCCTTTGGGCATTACGCCGCCGGTTGCCGCAGCGCCTACAACGATAAGCGAAACAACGGCAAGGATAGATTCAATAAGCATTGAACCGTAACCGATAAAGAGCATATCTTTTTCGTTGGAAACGGTTTTAGAAGAAGTGCCGGAAGATACCAGGCTGTGGAAGCCCGAAACAGCGCCGCAGGCGATGGTGATGAAAAGTATTGGGAACAGCGGCTGGCCGTTTACAACAAAGCCGTTAAATGCCGGCAGTTCGATAGACGGGTTGGTGAAGATAACACCGATAACGCCGCTGGCAATCATGCCTAAAAGCAAAAATACGCTTAAATAATCGCGCGGCTCCATTAAAAGCCACATCGGCATTACTGCCGCCATAAACATATAAGCAAAAACTACATAAAGCCAGGTTGTTTTATCATAATACAGCGGGTATTCAATGCCTGCCCACAGCATGGCAATCATTAACACAATGGCAACTGCCAGTTTCGGGCCTTCTGCCAGAGGGCATTTCTTTAAAAAGTAGCCGAAAGCAATGGCAACAACAATGTACAGCATCGAAATGGATGCCGCAGCGGCATTAGGGGTTGCAAGGCCGCCGTCTGCCTTAAAGCCGTTAAAGGTGCTGGCAACAATATCCGCAAAAGCGGCGGTTACAAGCAGGGTAAACAGCCACGAGAACAAAAGGAACATTTTTTTGCCGGTTTTGCCGATGTATTGTTCAATCAGCATGCCCATTGATTTGCCTTCGTTTTTAACGGAAGCGTACAGCGCGGTGAAATCCTGCACGGCACCGAAGAAGATGCCGCCAACCATCAGCCACAGCATTACCGGTGCCCAGCCGAACATAGCGGCAATAATAGGGCCGGTTACAGGGCCTGCGCCCGTAATGGACGAAAACTGATGCGCAAAAACCGTAAATTTGGAGGAGGGAACGTAGTCGTTGCCGTCCTCATGCACATAAGCCGGTGTTCTTGCATTGGGATCTACGCCCCACAGTCTTACAAGCCAGCGGCCGTAGATAAAATAGCCGCATGCACACACGACTAATGCGATGCCTAACAACATTAATCCTGTCATGATACTTACCTCTTTCCCTTAAAATAAAATAATAATATAGCTTGAAATTTATCACCAAAATTCTTTTCTGTCAACAAAATCCGTAAATTTTTGTGAACTTTTGAAAACTAAATGTAAAAGTGTAAAGAATATAATAAAAACAGTGAACTTAATCAGTGTTTGTACACTTATTTAAAACAGTAAAAAACGCCGGGGTTGAATTTACATAAGTAAAAGCCCCATGCTTACCGCACAGGGCTCATCTGATTAAATGTTTTCAATTATATATCATCAATCAAAAATAATAATTAAGGTTTACTGCCGCGTTTAAGTCACGGTCGGTACTGCTCCAGTCGTGCAGCAGCGTGCCGCCTATTTCCCATTTATCGCTCAGCTTAGTGCTGATGTACGCTGATGCTACTATGTGGTTTTTGCTGCCGTCAATGCTTTGCACGCCAAAACCATTGCCGCCTTTGGCAAAAGCAAAGTCTGCGTCTAAAGTATCGCCGTCTAATATACGTTTGTAGGCCAGGCTGAAGCCGTATTTGCCGTTGTCTTCCTCCCGGTTAAAGTCAAAGCCGAGTT
>ENA-OPAL01000467-OPAL01000467.1-human-gut-metagenome-genome-assembly--contig:-NODE-467-length-31820-cov-8.397985_pt1 | contig 31820 bp, 24 predicted proteins | sample MGYA00241057_ERZ501430 | MGnify/ENA primary metagenome ERZ501430 (study PRJEB25962, sample SAMEA2042506) | human gut metagenome | biome: human gut; feature: human-associated habitat; material: faeces...
ACAACCTATAAAAGCACCACAAAATCTGCGACACTACGTCACCTAAACTCCGGTTATCCCATAATTACTTTGACGTGAACTTCTTTTTTGGCTGCATCCACAGGAATGAGATTTCCCTCAATTGCATTGCCATCCACGGTAACGGAAGCAACACCTTTTTCTACATGATCCGGGTTTTCAACCTCGATGTGGTAAGTCGTGCCACGGAAATCACGTTTTGCGGTGAATCCGTCCATAAAGGAAGGAATACAAGGATCTACGATCAAACCATCATAATCAGGGCGGATACCGAGGATATACTGGGAAGCATTTAAGAATGTCCATGCAGCAGTACCGGTCAGCCAGCTATTTTTTGCCTCTCCGAAGTTTGGAGCGTCTTTACCGGCAATCATCTGGGAGTATACATATGGCTCTGTGCGATGAATTTCACTGATATCTTCGATATATGCCGGACAGGTTCTTGTGTAGACCTGCCATGCACGGTTTCCACGGCCAACAACAGTTTCTGCAATGGAGATCCATGGGTTGTTGTGACAGAAAATACCGGCATTCTCTTTGTATCCTGGTGGATAAGAAGAGATTTCACCGAGCTCAACATGATATCTGTGATAAGGTGGCTGCAATAATACAATACCGTATTTGGTATCCAGATATTTTTCAACAGATTCCATTGCTTTTAAGCAGTTGCCTTCTTTTAAGCCAATCTCTGCCATGACACAGAAGCCCTGTGGCTCAATGTAAATCTTGCCATCTTCGCATTCTTTGGATCCGATTTTGTTTTTATAATGATCGTATGCACGCAGGAACCACTCTCCGTCCCAGCCGGCATCCAAAACTGTTTTCTCCATATCTGCAATGGCTTCTTCTGCAAGAGCAGCCTCCTCAGCCATGCCACGGTGTCTGCAGATTTCCACGTAATCTTTTCCATAGCGGACGAACATTCCGGCAATGAAAACAGATTCTGCATTAGGACCTTCCGATGGTCCGAAGGTCTGGAACGATTCGCCTGGCTCTGTAGAGAAGCAGTTTAAGTTCAGACAGTCATTCCAGTCAGCACGTCCGATCAGCGGAAGTTTGTGTGGACCACGGTGTTCCATGGTATAGTGGAAGGATCTTCTCAAGTGTTCCATAAGATCCGTTGCCTTGGAATCATCGTTGTCGTATGGTGTGCGCTCATCCAGAATGGAGTAGTCTCCGGTTTCTTTGATGTAAGCTGCAGTTCCGGCAATGAGCCACAGTGGGTCATCGTTAAAACCGCTTCCGATATCAGAGTTCCCTTTTTTGGTGAGTGGCTGGTACTGATGATAAGCACTGCCGTCTTCAAACTGTGTGGAAGCGATATCTAAAATTCTCTGACGTGCGCGGTCTGGAATCAGATGAACAAAGCCCAAAAGATCCTGACAGGAATCACGGAATCCCATTCCACGTCCGATGCCGGATTCGTAATAGGAAGCGGAACGGCTCATATTAAAGGTTACCATACATTGATACTGGTGCCAGATGTTTACCATGCGGTCAAGCTTTTCCTCTTTGGAAGAAACAGTAAAATGGCTGAGTAGTTTTTCCCAGTAAGCTTTCAGATCGGCAAGTGCATGGTCTGCTTTTTCTGTTGAGTTGAATTTTTCTAATAATTTTTCAGCAGGAGTGCGGTTGATGATACCATCTTCCGGTCTGCCAACCCATTTTTCTGATGCCGGATTTTCCACATAACCGAGAACAAACACATAAGTTCTGGATTCGCCCGGGGCAAGGGTTACATCTAACTGATGGCTGCCGACCGGAGCCCAGCCGCTTGCAACAGAATTTTTGCAGGAGCCGGATACGACAACTTCAGGAGCCGAATTTTCACCATATGCACCAAGAAATGCATCACGACTTGTATCAAATCCGGCAATCGGAGCATTGACGGCGTAAACAGCGTAATGGTTTCTTCTTTCCCGGTACTCGGTTTTATGATAGATGGCGGAACCATGGATCTCAACCTCTCCGGTGGAGTAGTTACGCTGGAAGTTTGTCATATCGTCCATTGCATTCCAGAGACAGAACTCTACATAGGAAAAAATGGAAAAATGTTTTTCTTCTTTACTGTGGTTGGTCATGGTCAGCTTATTGATCTCGCAGGTGCTTCCAATTGGAACGAAGTCTGTCAGCTCTGCGGCAAGATCATTTTTGCTTCCTTTAAAAATGGAATAACCGATACCGTGATGACATTCATAGGAATCCAGATCAGTCTTGGTTGGCATCCAGCCCGGATTCCAGATGGTATTTCCTTCTTTAATATAGTAGTAATGTCCGTTGCTGTCTCCGGGAACATTGTTGTAACGGTATCTGGTAAGACGTAACAGCTTTGCATCTTTATAAAAGCTGTAGCCGCCGCATGTGTTTGAAACTAATGAAAAGAAATCTTCACAGCCTAGGTAATTAATCCAAGGCAGTGGTGTTTTTGGGGAAGTGATGACATACTCTTTTGCATTATCATCGAAATATCCGAATTTCATATAAATCCTCCTTGTTTTGCGAAGCAAAATGCGACTGTCCATACAGGAGCAGAGGATTTGGCCTCCTTGTTTTGCATATTACTTAACGAAAACGATTAAGTAAATATTCCTTATATAAAATTATATCTTGCAGAATTATAAAAATCAACAAAAAATCCTTTGAAATAAGCAAAAACAGCACTTTCAACAAAAATTACAACCTAATATAGAAGAAAGCAACAAAAGAAGGTTAAGCTGGATAATTAAGCTTGAAATACGAAAACGTATAAGGTTTTGCTGCAAAAACTGTTAAAAAACAGAAAGAATCATAAAAAATGCACAAAAAATCAGAAATAAAAATGTAAAATTAGCCGAAATGTCAAAAAAGTATTGCAATCCACTTGCATAAGAGCTATATTAAAAGTGCGAAAACGATTAAGTAAAAACTTCGAAAGACTTAAGTAACTAGACAACAGGTCATACATAATAAAGTCTGGAAGAAGTACCTGGAGGATTCAATGGTATCTTTAAAAACAATTGCCGAAAAGTGTGGAGTATCAACTGCCACCGTCAGTAAGGCATTAAATGATCAAAAAGATATCAGTGAAGAGACAAAGAGTCGTATCCGGACGGTAGCAGAGCAATTAGGATATTTCCCGAATGCAGCAGCAAGATCACTTAAGACCAACCATTCATACAACCTCGGAGTTCTATTTGAAGAGGAAGCAGGAAGAGGTTTACAGCATGAATATTTTTCAGGAGTATTAAATGGTCTGAAAGTTCAGGCGGAGAAGCAGGGTTATGACATTACATTTATCAATACCTGTTTTGAAAACCGGAAGATGTCTTATCTGGAACATTGCAAATACCGGAATTTTGAAGGAGTTGCAATTGTGTGTGCGGATTTTAACGACCCTGGTGTCATGGAACTGATGAATAGCGAAGTACCGGTTGTCACCATTGACTACCTGCATCACAACTGCACGGCGGTCAGCTCGAACAACATTCAGGGCATGGAAGATCTGGTCAGATATATTTATTCTCAGGGACACAGGAGGATCGCTTACATCCACGGACAGCAGAATGGTTCGGCAGTTACCAAAGACCGGTTGACAAGTTTTTACCGGACAATGGATGAACTGAAGCTGGAAGTCCCGGATGAGTACATCCGTACAGCAGGTTACCTGGAGACAAAGGAAGCGGCAAAACAGACGAAGGAACTTCTGAATCTGGAAAATCCGCCAACCTGTATCATTTATCCTGATGACACCGCACTGATCGGTGGAAGAAATGTCATTATAGAGATGGGACTTCGGATACCAAAAGACATTTCGGTAGCAGGATACGACGGAACAAGGATGTCACAGCTTTTGCATCCGAAGCTTACCACAATTAAGCAGGACACAGAAGAGATTGGCAGAGAGGCTGCAAAACGGCTGATCGGTTCCATTGAAAAACCAAAAACAACTCTCTTAGAGAGAGTCGTTATAGAAGGAATCCTCATACCGGGACAATCGGTAGGAAAGATTCCGGAACAAAAATAACAATGTAAACAAGGCGGAAGCCAAAAAATTAAGGAGGAGGGTTTTCTATGAAAAAGAAAATCATTAGCGCATTATTATGTGTATCCATGGTAGCAACTATGGTAGCAGGATGTGGTGGGTCATCAGACACAACATCCGCAGACAACAGCAACTCAGGTGTAGCAGCAACGGCAACAGAATCTGGATCTGATGCAGCGGAGACAGATACAACAGGTGATGAGGGAAAAGTTTTCAACATTTATTGCTGGAATGAAGAGTTTAAGAGCCGTCTGACAGATCACTATCCTGGATATGAGGAAGTGGATGCCACAACTGGTAAGATTGGGGATGTTACCGTAAAATGGAACATCACACCAAGTGATGACAACGCATATCAGAACAATCTGGATGCAACATTATTAAAACAGGAATCAGCAGCAGCCGATGACAAGATTGACTTATTCTTAGTAGAAGCTGACTACGCACTGAAATATGTCGATACAGATTATACAATGCCGATCGCAGATCTTGGAATTACAGATGCAGACCTTGCAAACCAGTATCAGTATACAAAAGATATCGTTACAGATTCTAACGGTGTATTAAAAGGTGTTTCATGGCAGGGCTGCCCGGGCGTATTATTCTATAACCGTGATGCAGCAAAAGAAGTTCTTGGAACAGACGATCCTGACGAAGTTCAGAAATATGTTTCAGACTGGGATACTTTCAATGATACAGCAGAGACAATGAAAGCTGCCGGATACAAGATGACATCTTCTGTCAATGATACTTACCGTGTATACTCTAACAACGTTACTTCTAAATGGGTAGAAGATGGCAAGATCAATATTGATGATAACATTATGAAATGGGTATCTGATTCAAAAGAGCTTTATGATGCAGGCGAGACAGAGACATATGAACTCTGGGGCGATGACTGGAAGAAAGGTTTCTATCCGGAAGGAAAAGTATTCTGCTACTTTGGACCGGCATGGTTCGTGAACTTCTCTATGGCAGCCGACACCGAAGGATCTATCGGTTACAACGGTGGATGGGGCGCTACACCAGGACCTCAGGGATTCTATTGGGGCGGTACATGGATCTGTGGAGCAACAGGTACAGATAACGCAAGTCTTGTAAAAGATATCATCTTAAAGATGACAACAGACGAGACGATCATGAAAGATATCGTAGTAAAAGATGATGACTTCGTTAACAATAAACCAGCTATGGAAGCAATGGCAGCAGATACAAGCTACCAGAGTAAAGTATTAGGCGGACAGAACCCATTGTCTATGTACTGTGCAAGTGTAGAAAAACTTGATTTAAGCAACCTTTCTGCATACGATCAGGGATGTAACGAAGAGTTCCAGAACGCAATGAAGAACTACTTCGAGGGAACTGCTACAAAAGAAGAGGCATTAGATCTGTTCTACAAAGCAGTTGTAGAGAAATATCCGGAGTTAACATACTAAGCAGACGAATGGTATAAAAAATGATTTGATGCCGCGCCTGCCGGACCGTAAGGGAGGCGGGCGCGGCTCATTTTATATCCAAATTTGTGTAAAAACTGTAAGCGCAGAGCTGACAGCAGACTTACACAGGGTAAAGGTGAGGGATGCTGTGAGCTCTGTGGGCGAAAATTATGCACTCTGGAAAAGGAGGTCAGGTTGTTATGAAAAAAAGCAGTGGAAAGGTAGTAAGATACAATAAATGGGGATATATCTTTTTGATTCCTTTTATTGTAGTATATGTTATTTTTCAGCTGATTCCGTTGATCAGCACTATTTACAACAGTTTCTTTGAAAACTATATGTCAGGACTGACGCAGGTCGGACCGAATTTCGTCGGACTTGCAAACTATAAAAAGCTTTTCTCCGATGGAGATATCTGGATTTATACCAAAAACACCATGTTATTATGGATCATGTGTTTCATACCACAGATCATTTTGTCACTGGTACTTGGAGCATGGTTCTCTGATGTACGTCTCAGATTAAAAGGAACCCGTTTCTTTAAAACAGTCGTATATCTGCCGAACCTGATTATGGCATCTGCATTTTCCATGTTGTTCTTTACATTGTTCTCCGATGGAGGACCGATCAACTCAATGCTGATGCAGATTGGATTTATAGATACACCGTATAAGTTTTTATCCAATGCGGGAAGTGCAAGGGGACTGATCGCACTGATGAACTGCCTGATGTGGTTTGGTAATACGACGATCCTTCTGATGGCAGGAATGATGGGTATTGATACTTCTTTATTTGAGGCAGCGGAAGTTGATGGTGCAACTTCTTCTCAGGTATTCTGGCAGATCACATTGCCATTGTTACGTCCGATTCTTGTATATGTGGTTATTACATCTCTGATCGGTGGTTTACAGTTATTCGATGTACCGCAGATCTTAACCAATGGAACCGGTGACCCGATGCGTTCTACCATGACGCTGATCATGTTCTTAAATAAACATCTCTACAGCAAGAACTATGGTATGGCTGGTGCATTGTCAGTTGTTCTGTTTATCATTACAGGTATCTTAAGCCTGGTAGTATTTAAGATAACCGGCAATGATAAGAGGAAGGGGTGAAGATCATGAATGAAAATCGTAATCTGAAAAAAGGTGTAGGAATTCATGCAAGAAGACTGATCGCATATATCGTACTGATCATTGTTTCCATATTGTGTCTGTTCTGGTTTTATGTACTGTTTATCAATGCAACCAGATCAAACGGTGAGTTACAGTCAGGTTTTACGCTGGTTCCGAGCAGCCATCTGTGGGAAAACTGGAAGAATTTGAGAAATGGAACGCTTCCGGTATGGAACGGTATGTTCAACAGTCTGATCGTTTCTTCGCTCAGTGCAGTACTCAGCGTATATTTTTCAACGATGACAGCTTATGCGATCCATGCATATGATTTCAAACTGAAAAAATACATTTATCCGTTTATTTTGATGATCATGATGATTCCGACACAGGTAACTGCACTTGGATTTATCAAACTTGTTTCCAACATGAACTTAGAGGATTCCTTTATACCTCTGATCGTGCCGACGATTGCGGCTCCGGTTACATTTTTCTATATGAAACAGTATATGGAGAGTACACTGCCGTTGTCACTGATCGAGGCAGCACGTATCGATGGTTCCGGTGAATTCCGTACCTTCAATGCAATTGTAATGCCACTGATGAAACCGGCAATTGCTGTGCAGATGATCTTCACATTCGTAAGCAGCTGGAACAACTACTTCACACCGGCATTGATCTTACATGATGACAAGAAAAAAACACTGCCTATCTTAATCGCACAGCTGCGTGCGGCTGACTGGCTCAAGTTTGATATGGGGCAGGTATATGTGATGATCGCATTTTCCATCTTCCCGGTTATCATTGTATATCTGATCTTATCCAAACACATCGTACAGGGTGTTGCACTTGGAAGCGTAAAGGGTTAATAAACGGATTGCTGTACTACATAAAAATGAGACTGCCATATGGGTGGTCTCATTTTTTAACTCTTATTTTTGATGAAAATCTTTGACAATGTCACTGGTAAATAAGCCGGTTGTGTGCTATACTATTATCTATGATTAGTAGAAATAAAGGATCGGATGTGTTGGGGTACATGGGTGCAGACAAGAACGGACAGGCTGGATCTTTGTAAAATACACATAGAAATGGAGAGGAATATGACAGAGACAGGATTATGGATTTTTCTGATTTGTTTACTTGTAGTAGTCATCATAGCGACTGTGGTTGCAGTAGTGTCAGCAGTATCAGGTGCTACGGCAGCGATCGTGGATGATGAGGAATCAGAGGAAGAGTAGGAATACAGCAGGTATAAGAGAAAAGCCTCTTGTCAGTTTTGTATAGGTGTATAGCTGACAGGGGCTTTTTTGTGCACAGGATTCTGCCTTAATCAGCAATCTAAAAAAATATAAACTGGTACGAAAGTCTTGCAATCCATTTTGAAACAGGTAAACTAAATATATTGTGGCAAAATATTTGCTGCCAGGTGTTTATTACAAATGTCTTGCGTATTCAGGTGGAGGGACAAAAGAGAGTGTTGTCAAAATTAAGTGTGAAGAAACCGTATACTGTGATCGTAGGCGTGATCTTAGTCATTGTGTTAGGAGCCGTATCCCTAACCAAAATGACCACAGATCTACTGCCGGATATGAGTCTGCCATATGCCTTAGTCATTACGACGGATATGGGGGCAAGCCCGGAGAAAGTGGAATCCGATGTGACAGCACCTGTCGAGGCATCCATGGCGACGACTTCGAGCATCAAAAATGTGAGTTCTGCCTCCTACGATAATTATTCGATGGTGATCTTAGAGTATGAGCAGAATGCCAATATGGATTCGGTCATTATCGAGATCCAGCAGAAATTAGACCAGTTAGAGGGCAGTTTTCCGGATGGTGCCGGGAAGCCGATGATCATGCAGATCGACCCGGATATGATGCCTGTAATGGTGGCATCTGCCGATGTGGAAGGCATGACGCAGTCAGAGATTTCGGATTATGTGGAAAATGAACTTTCGCCGGTGCTTGAGAGTATCGACGGTGTGGCATCTGTTTCTACAACCGGAACTGTGGAAGAGAACATTCATGTCACATTAGATCAGGATAAAATCGATGCACTGAATCAGAAGATCCAGAGTAAGATCGAGGAACAGTTTACTGAACCGCAGGAACAGCTCGATCAGGCTGCCGAGCAGGTGGAGAGTGGACGCAGGCAGATGGAAAGCGGAAAAGATCAGCTTGCAAACCAGCTTGGACAGGCAGAAAATGAAGTGATCAATGGTAAGTCGCAGGCGTTTGTGGCAGAATCAGATCTGAGTCAGAATTATACAGTATTGAAAGCGACCGATGAGCTGATAAAGCGGGCAATCCCGGAACTCCAGAGTATTTATGAACAGGGAATGGGATTAAAAGCAGACATTGAACAGGCACAAAAAGAAGCCCAGATGAACAGTGACGATGGAAGCAGACGTATAGAAGAACTTTTAGAGGAGGCGAAGATTTCCGGAGATCAGGAACAGATCAATCAGATCCTTGCGATGACCGGGGAAAATCAGGAGAGCATTGCGGAAGCAGGAAAACGTCTGGAATTATTACAGGAAGAACTGTTAGAACTGAATACATCCTTAAATCAGCAGTGGGCAGATCAGTTAGCAGCGTTAAATGTGAGTCTTAGTTCGATCGATGATATTCCGCAGGTGATTACGCAGCTGTCACAAAAACAGGTTGAGATCCAAACAGCAATGGCAGCTCTGCAGACTGCACAGGAACAGGTTACAGATGGAAAAACTACCTTAGATGATGCGTATGTAACGTTAAACCGGATGGAGATCGACGGGATCTTAGAGATGAGTGAAGCGTCTGCACAGCTTGCGGTCGGGGAAGCCCGGTTAGAGCAGGGACAGGAAAAATTAGAAGAGTCAAAACAGAGTGCACTTGAGTCTGCGGATCTGAATCAGATCCTGTCGGTGGAAACATTAGGCCAAATTCTGACAGCACAGAATTTTTCCATGCCGGCAGGTTATGTCAATGAAAATAAGAAACAGTATTTAGTGCGTGTCGGCGACGAGGTTTCATCCGTGGAAGAACTTGAAAATCTTGTGCTGGTGGATGTCGGAATGGATGGAATCGCGCCGATCCGTTTATCAGATGTTGCAGAAACAGAAGTGGTGGACGATACGGGAGATTCCTATTCCAAAGTAAATGGAAATCCGGCGATCATGCTTTCCATTGAAAAGCAGACCGGATACTCCACCGGAGATGTGACAAAGCGGATCAAGACACGATTTGAGTCGTTGGAAAAAGAAAATGACAAACTTCACATGACGATATTGATGAATCAGGGCGTCTATATTGATACCATTGTGCAGTCTGTCATGGAAAATATGATCTTGGGTGCGATCCTTGCCGTGCTCATTTTGATCTTATTTTTAAAGGATATCAAACCGACACTGGTGATCGCGTGTTCTATCCCGCTCAGTGTGGTTTTTGCGATCGTTTTGATGTATTTTACCGGAATATCGTTAAATATCATTTCACTGTCCGGTTTGGCGCTCGGTGTCGGCATGCTCGTGGATAACTCGATCGTCGTGATCGAAAATATTTACCGTCTCAGGAATCAGGGATTTTCGATCCGGAAGGCAGCAGTCGAGGGAGCAGGACAGGTGGCAGGTGCGATCTTTGCATCCACACTCACGACGGTCTGCGTGTTTGCACCGATTATTTTTACGGAGGGTATCACAAGGCAGCTGTTTGTGGATATTGCACTCACGATCGCCTATACGTTAGCTGCAAGTCTGATTGTGGCGCTGACGTTTGTACCGATGATGGCATCCGGTGCGCTGAAGAATACCAGAGAAATCAAACATCCGTGGTTTGACCGCATTTTAGATGGATATGAAAAAGTTCTGCGTGTGGCACTGCGGTTTAAACCGATCGTACTGATCTGTGTGGTAGTTTTTCTGGTGGCAAGTGTGACGCTTTCCGTTTCCAAAGGATTTACCTTTATGGACATGAATATGGAGACAGAGCAGCTCACGGTCACGGTTTCAGCGAAAGAGGATGAAAAGCTGACATTTGAGGAACTGACGGAGCGCGCGGATGAGGTTGTGGATAAGATCTCTGGCATCTCCGGTGTGGATTCGATCGGAGCCATGGCAGGCGGCGGTGGAATCATGTCGATGGGCAGTACGGACAGTGTGACCATGTACGTGCTCATCGATGATTCCGGGGCGACTGGCAGTGAGATCACTGCCTCGATACAGGCGCTTACAGCGGATCTTGACTGCGACGTGAATACGGACAGCTCTGCGTCGGATATGAGTTCCTTTTTCGGAAGCGGTATTTCCGTGCGGGTCAGCGGAAAAGATTTAGATAAGCTGCAGAAACTCGCAGGGCAGATCGCAGAAGTCGTGGAAAAGACGGAGGGCACTGTAGATGTGGACGATGGTCTTGGAGATACGACACCGTCTTTCACGGTAAAAGTGGACAAAGAAAAAGCTGCAAAATATGGCATGACAACAGCGCAGGTGTATCAGCTTGTCTATAAACAGCTTGCATCGAATACGTCATCCACAACGATCTCGACGGATTTAAAAGACTATAAAGTATATGTGCAGAGTGGGGAACAGGCGGATGTCACGCCAGGGGATATCCGTAAGCTGACATTTCCTTATACAGACCGTATCAGCGGAGAGACAACAGATATTCCCCTGAAAGATATCGCAGAGTTTGAGGAAGGTGAGTCCTTAAATGTGATAAACAGAAGCTCGCAGACGCGCTATATCAGCGTGACAGCCGGTGTGGATGAAGATCACAATGTGACGCTGGTAAGTAACCAGATCCAGAAAGGATTAGATAAGATCAAGCTGCCGGATGGATATGAGATCTCCATGACCGGGGAGGATGAGACGATCCGGGATGCGATGAACCAATTGTATCTGATGCTGATCTTAGCGGTGGTATTTATTTATCTTATCATGGTTGCACAGTTCCAGTCATTTTTGTCGCCTTTTATTATTATGTTCACGATTCCGCTTGCATTTACGGGAGGTTTCTTTGCTCTGTTTGTGACAGACAATGAAGTCGGCGTGGTATCCATGATCGGATTTGTCATGTTAGCGGGTGTCATCGTCAATAACGGAATCGTGTTAGTCGATTATATCAATCAGCTGAGAAGAGAGGGCATGGATAAAAAGGAGGCGATTGTCACAGCCGGAAGAACGAGACTGCGCCCGATCTTAATGACGGCACTGACCACGATCCTTGCAATGTCCACGATGGCGATGGGACTTGGAAGCGGTTCGGAGATGATGCAGCCGATGGCGATCGTGACAGAGGGCGGTATGCTATATGGAACGCTGCTGACACTGATCGTGGTGCCATGTATCTATGATCTGTTTACGAGGAATAAGAGTATGGTGGAGGAAGAGATCTAAAAAAACAGTTGACAAACCCCGCGTCCCCTCGTATGATAAAAACAGCAAAAAACAAAGGTTGTGAGAAAGAGGAGTACACATAAACTCTTTGCAGAGAGGGAAGTTCACCGGCTGAAAGACATCCCAGAGAAAGATATGTGGAAGGTAGCTTTTGAACCGGAATGCTGAGAAAGCATAGCTGTATGACAGGATATAAGAACAGGCATTGCAGATATGCACAGGTATTCACGACTCATCCACGTTACAGGATGACCGGTCAGATATGGAACTGGCTGGACATGAGCACCAACAAAGGTGGTACCGCGATCATATTCGCCCTTTGTATTCCGTATGGAATACGAAGGGCTTTTTTTAATTCATAGGAAATTATGTCCTGTGAATCAAAACCGCCTATCTATCAGAACTAAAAAAGGAGAACAGATTATGTGTCAGAATTGCAGTAAAGAATTAGCAAAGACCTACGATCCAAAAAGCATTGAAGACCGTTTATACAAAAAATGGGAAGACAACGGCTATTTCCACGCCGAAGTTGACCGCAGCAAAAAGCCGTTTACCATCGTGATGCCGCCGCCAAACATCACAGGACAGCTTCACATGGGACATGCTCTCGACAACACCATGCAGGATATTTTAACACGTTATAAGAGAATGCAGGGTTACAACGCATTATGGCAGCCGGGTACAGACCATGCGTCCATTGCAACTGAGGTAAAGGTAATCGAGAACCTGAAAAAACAGGGCATCGACAAGCGTGATCTTGGAAGAGAAGGATTCTTAGAAAAATGCTGGGAGTGGCGTGACGAGTACGGCAGCCGCATCATCAACCAGTTAAAGAAAATGGGATCTTCCGCAGACTGGGAGAGAGAGCGTTTTACGATGGACAAGGGCTGCTCTGAGGCAGTACTTGAGGTATTTGTAAAATTATATGAAAAAGGGCTGATCTACAAAGGTTCCCGTATCGTCAACTGGTGTCCGGTATGTAAGACTTCCATCTCAGATGCCGAGGTAGAGCACGAAGAGCAGGACGGATTCTTCTGGCACATCAACTATCCGGTTGTCGGCGAAGAGGGAAGATTTGTTGAGATCGCAACGACAAGACCGGAGACATTGTTTGGTGATACCGCAGTTGCAGTGAACCCGGACGACGACCGCTACAAAGACATCGTCGGAAAGATGTTAAAACTTCCGATGACAGACCGCGAGATCCCGGTGATCGCAGACGCTTATGTTGACAAAGAGTTCGGAACCGGATGTGTAAAGATCACACCGGCACATGACCCGAACGACTTTGAGGTTGGAAAACGTCACAACTTAGAGGAGATCACCGTCATCAACGACGATGCAACAATGAACCATTATGCCGGAAAATATGAGGGCATGGACCGCTACGAGTGCAGAAAAGCACTGGTGGAGGATCTTGAAAAACAGGGACTGCTTGTAAAAGTAGAGCCGCATTCCCACAACGTAGGAACCCATGACCGCTGCGGCACAACCGTTGAGCCGATGGTAAAACAGCAGTGGTTTGTAAAGATGGACGAACTGATCAAACCGGCTGTGGAAGCAGTGAAAAACGGAGACATCCAGTTACTTCCAAAACGTATGGAGAAAACATACTTTAACTGGACTGACAATATCCGTGACTGGTGTATTTCCAGACAGCTCTGGTGGGGACACCGCATCCCGGCTTATTACTGCCCGGACTGCGGTGAGATGGTGGTAGCAAAGACTGCACCGGAGAAATGTCCGAAATGTGGATGTGACCACATGGAGCAGGATCCGGATACCTTAGATACCTGGTTCTCATCCGCACTCTGGCCGTTCTCCACATTAGGCTGGCCGGATAAGACAGAAGATCTGGATTACTTCTATCCGACCGATGTACTTGTAACCGGATACGATATCATTTTCTTCTGGGTCATCCGTATGATTTTCTCCGGCTATGAGCAGATGGGCAAAGCACCGTTCCATACCGTATTGTTCCACGGACTGGTTCGTGATTCCCAGGGACGCAAGATGAGTAAATCTTTAGGAAACGGTATTGATCCGCTCGAAGTAATTGATAAATACGGCGCAGATGCACTCCGCCTGACACTGATCACCGGAAATGCACCGGGAAATGATATGCGTTTCTACTGGGAGCGTGTTGAGGCATCCAGAAACTTTGCCAACAAAGTATGGAATGCATCCCGTTTCATCATGATGAACCTTGAGGGAAGCGAGATCAAGGAGCCGTCACTGGATGAGTTAAAACCGGCAGATAAGTGGATCTTATCCAAGGTAAACACACTTGCAAAAGACGTGACAGAAAATATGGATAAGTACGAGATGGGAATCGCCGTACAGAAAGTTTATGATTTCATCTGGGATGAATTCTGTGACTGGTATATTGAGATCACTAAGACTCGTACTTATAATAAAGAAAATGATCCGGCATCTGCAAACGCAGCATTCTGGACATTAAAGACCGTACTGACAGAGGCATTAAAACTGCTTCATCCGTTCATGCCGTTTATCACAGAAGAGATTTTCTGTACACTGCATCCGGAAGAAGACACGATCATGCTTGCAAAATGGCCGGAGTACCGTGCCGACTGGAATTTCCCGGCAGAGGAAGAAATGTTAGAGCACTGCAAGGATCTGGTAAAAGGTGTCCGTAATGTGCGCACAGAGATGGATGTTCCGCCATCAAGAAAAGCGAAAATCTTTATTGTTGCTGAAGATGCCGCTTTGCGTGATTCCTTTGAACTGACCAAAGAGGCTTATGCAAACCTTGCCGGAGCAAGTGAGGTCATGGTGCAGCAGGATAAGACAGGCATCGGGGAGGATGCAGTATCTGTTGTGATCCCTGGCGCTACACTGTATCTGCCATTAGAAGATCTGGTTGATTTCGAGAAGGAAAAAGGGCGTCTGTTAAAAGAGCAGGCACGTTTAGAGAAAGAGCTTGCACGTTCTAAGGGAATGCTTTCGAATGAAAAATTCTTAAGCAAAGCACCGGAAGCAAAAGTGCAGGAAGAGAAGGACAAACTTGCCGGATACGAACAGATGATGGAGCAGGTCAAAGAACGTTTGGCACAGATGTCAAAATAATTGCAAGATAATGAGCGCAAGAACGGCGAATTGTATCATGTGCTGATTTTGCACATGATATAATAAGACTGCCGAGCGAAGCTCGTGTAGATCATGATCATGAAGCATTGCTTCATGATATAATAAGAAGGAGCTATGCACGATGGGTATCATCTTTACTGGTCAGCCGGTAAAGTGGTGCCTGCCTTGTATAGCTCTTTTTGGTAAAATAGCACCAAAAAGGATGCGTTGTGTTAAAGAATTTACTTGAAAAAGCATAAAAATACTAGTATTATATAAGATAAGGAATATTCTACGTTACTATATATACATACATCAGAAAGAATTGGGGAGCACGCCTATGGTAACAGAAGAAAAACCAATCGTACGGATGACGGCAGATAGCATGGAAGCGTATGTTATGCTTATAACACCAGACGATGGGGGAGAATATACAATTGAATCATTGCAGAAAGCATTGGATGACAGAGGTGTCAAGTACGGAATAGATGAAGCAGCGTTGACGGAGCTGATTGATGAAAAAAAATATGGTGTGGAGACGTTAGTTGCGCAGGGAACAGAGCCGGTAGACGGAAAAGACGGTTATTATGATTACAATTTTAACTGCAACTTTGATAAAAAACCGTTGATGCGGCCGGATGGAACCGTGGATTACTGGTCTGTAAAGTCGATAGAGTCTGTGGTGCAGGATCAGGTGATCGCGGAGTACCATCCTTGTGTGGAGGGAATGGACGGCAAGACAGTCACTGGAAAGCCGATACCTGCAAAGCGGGGAAGAGAACAGCTTCCACTGAAAGGAAAAGGATTTGAACGCAAGGATGATAATACCTATGTTGCGCTGATGAGTGGTAAGATCGAGACACAGAATGACAGGGTTGTGATCCTTCCGGTACATGAATTGTCCGGCAATGCAGATCTTTCCAGTGGCAACATTGATTTTCATGGTGATGTTGTGATCCACGGAAGCGTGGAAAGCGGCGTTATAGTAAAAGCAAGCGGTACGATCACAGTGGATGGAATCGTCGAGGCATGTACTTTAGAGGCAGGGAAAGATATTATTTTAAGAAGTGGAATGCTCGGTGGAAATAAGGCATCAGTAAAGACAAAAGGCAGTATTACCGCAAAGTTTTTTGAATTTACCCGTATTGAATGTGCAGGCGATATCCGTGCAGATGTGTTGATGGATTGTCAGGTACAGTGCTTTGGAAAGATCATCATGAATGGAAAACGCGGAAGCATCATCGGTGGCCTTACACATGGAGTGTGTGGAATCGAGGTTACGACATTAGGAAATGATGCCGAGAAAAAGACCGTTATTATGGCTGGTGCAAGTCCGGAAGGATATGCAAAACTCAGACAGTTAGAAAAGACGATTCAGGAGTTGAGTCAGGGATTGGCACAGATTGAAGAGGGGCTGCGCAAGTTTGAAGAGCTGGAAAAAGCGCGTGGAGTCAGCTACAAAGACGATCCGAGGCGAGTGACATTGCTCCGTATCAAGATCCGTGATACTGCGACATTAGCACACAGCAAAGAAGAGGCAAAGCAGCTGCGCAATCTGATCGAGAGTGCGAGCGGTGCATGTGTTACCGTTTTGCGGGGGACTTATCCGGGAGCTGTGATCCAGATCGAGGATACCAAGCTGCTTGTACAGAATTATGTAAAAGCAGCTGAGTTTTACAAGCTGCAGGATAAGATCAAGACGAGAGAATGCTCATAAAACTGCTGTCGAATATGGCAGAAGTTTTACGAAAAACTTAATATAAATTTACTTGATTATTGTCACCACTATATTATAATATAGTGGTGATTCTTTTTGCCCTTAATTATGTGGTGGAGAGAAGAATCTTAAAATAGATGTTTGCCATAAACAAATGGCAGAAAAGGACAGGTCGATTATGATTAATTTTGAAGAAGAATTAAAGAATTTTAAACCGAGCTTAGAGGTAGAAGAGGCAGAACAGGCAATATATAATCATGAATTAACAGATATGACAGATGTTTTAAAAGAGATGATGCAGGAGTTAAAACATAATATGTAAGACATCTTTTGGAAAAGTCGAATGTAAATTCATGAAGTGAGGGAAAGAATGAAGTGCTATAATTGTGGAGCAAAGCTTGGAAGGGAAAATATCTGCCCTGAATGCGGCGTAAATGTAAAAATATATAAAAAAATTGTCATGGCATCCAATGAATATTACAATGATGCACTGGCAAAGGCGAGTGTCCGTGATCTTTCAGGAGCAATAGAAAGCTTGAAAACAAGCCTGAAATTCAATAAATTAAATATAGATGCAAGAAATCTGCTGGGACTCATCTACTTTGAGATGGGCGAAGTGGTGGAGGCATTGACAGAGTGGGTCATCAGTAAGAACTATCAGCCTGCTGAGAATGCCGCAAGCCGTTATCTGGATGAAATACAGAATAACAGATCAAGACTTGAGACAATCAATCAGACCATTAAAAAATACAATCAGGCGTTATTGTACTGCAGACAGGACAGCCGTGATCTTGCGATTATCCAGTTGAAAAAGGTACTGTCACTGAACCCGAAATTAGTCAGTGGACATCAGCTTTTAGCATTGCTCTATATTCAGGAGGGCAAATATGATCTTGCCAAGAAGTCTTTGCGCAACGCCGGAAAGATTGATGCAAATAACACGATCACACTTCGTTATTTAAAAGAAGTGAATGCAGGATTAAAGGAGAATACGCCGGGTAAGAAACAGAAGGAGGAACAGATTTCCTACCAGAGCGGCAATGAGACGATCATCCAGCCGAAGTATTTAAAGGACAATTCCGCAATGAGTACGATTCTTAATATGGTCATCGGTATCGCAATCGGTGCGGCAATTACCGGATTTCTGGTTGTACCGGGTGTGCGCCGTCAGGTGCAGAATGATGCCAAAGCGCAGGTGCTCGATGCGAATAACACTGTTTCGTCCAAGAATCAGGAGATCAGTACACTGCAGAAGCAGATTGATGATCTGACGAGCCAGATCACTGAGGTCAAGGACAGCGCAGAAGGTTCCGAGAATAAGATCAGCACATATGACCAGTTATTATCCGCATATGCATCCTATTCGGATGGAGATATTGAGGCAGCAGGCAATGCGCTTGGCAATGTCAATGAGGAATACTTAAGTGACAGCGCAAAGAGTGTTTATGAGACGATTAATGCGCAGGTCAATGCTGATTATCTGGAGTCCTTATATAATCAGGGATACAGCGATTATAACAGTCAGAAATTTGAGGAATCCATCACCAGCTTGCAAAAAGTTGTGGACATGGAGGAAACCTACAAAGATGGATATGCACTGTACTATTTAGCACAGGCTTACCGTAAGAATAATGATCTTGAAACGGCAAAGACTTACTATCAGAAGATCGTAGAACTGTATCCGGGTACAGAGCGCGCGGCGAATGCACAGAATTACATCAATATTGAAGAGTAAAAATCATTAAAAAATTAAATAAAGATGATACAAAAGACGTCTAAGTGATATTAGGCGTCTTTTTTTATTCATAGGGTATTGAAAGCAAAAGGTGACTTTTAAACCAATTAAAAAAGTAACAGGAAAGGAGCATTTATGGAAGAAAAGTATCAGTTAAAAGAAGGATGTCTGACGATACAGATGCCAAAAGAGTTAGATCATCATGAGGCGGGCAGGCTTAAGATGGAGGCAGATTTTCTGATCGGGGCATATCATGTCAGACGGCTTGTGTTTGATTTTCGGGAAACAGAGTTTATGGACAGTTCCGGGATCGGTGTGATCATTGGAAGATGCAAGAGCATGGGGTTTTCCGGCGGCGAAGTGGCAGCAACCAATATGAATGAGCGCGTAAAAAAGATTTTTATGGTGTCAGGCCTGCAAAAGCTGATCCGGGTCGATACGGTATAAAAATAGACACATGTAATTGACTTGGAAATGGGCCAGGCAGGGAATATCCGCCAGGAAAAGAGGAAATCAGCGAATTTACGCGAACAGTTGAAATAGACCAGACAAGGGAATGTCCGGTAGGAGAAATTGGATATGTGGGATTTTGGAAGAAAATAAGAATAAAAAGAGGAAATGGAGAATCGATATGCAGGCAGATCAGATTAATGAAAACGAAATGAAACTGGAATTTGATGCGCGGTCCGTGAATGAAGGATTTGCCAGAATGGCGGTGGCTGCGTTTGTGGCGGAATTAAACCCGACACTGGATGAGATTTCTGACATTAAGACAGCAGTTTCAGAGGCAGTAACAAATGCGATTATCCACGGGTATGACAGTCCGGAGGAGAAGGTGGAGGTGTCCTGTAAACTGTGCGGAAACCATGCAGAGATCACAGTGAAAGATCATGGTCACGGGATTGCGGATGTACAAAAAGCCATGGAACCTTTTTTTACGACGAGACCGGAACTGGAGCGTTCCGGCATGGGATTTGCTTTTATGGAAGCATTTATGGATGAAGTCGAGGTACATTCAGCACCCGGAAAAGGAACAACTGTTACGATGAAAAAAAAGATCGGTGCAGGGATGGGCGTCTGATATGGAGGGTTTTAAGGAACTGATGCAGCAGGCACATGGAGGAGATAAAGGTGCAAGGGATACGCTGATTGCAGGAAATCTGGGACTGGTACATACTATCGCAAACCGGTTTGAACACCGGGGACATGAGAGGGAAGAATTGTTTCAGATTGGATGTATTGGATTGATGAAGGCGGTTGATAAATTTGATCTTTCGTTAAATCTTGCATTTTCCACTTATGCAGTTCCGGTGATCATGGGGGAAATCCGCAGATTTTTAAGAGATGACGGTATGGTAAAAGTAAGCCGGACATTAAAAGAAAACGCTTATAAGGCAGGGAGGGCAAAGGAAGAACTTTGGGGGGAACTTGGAAGAGAACCGGGATTGCTTGAGATCGCAGAGCGGACAGGGCTGAGCAGCGGTGAGATCATTATGGCAATGGAGTCGGCAAGAGATGTGGAATCCATCTATCAGCCGGTCTATGAGAAAGACGGGGACGAGTTACTGATGGTCGATCAGTTGTGTGAAAAGGAAGAAAACGGAAGGGATGAACCGGAAAAAGAGGCAGTATTAAACCGGATGGTGATCGAGCAGCTCATGGAACTGCTGGATGAGCGGGAACAGAATCTCATCCGGTGCCGTTATTTTGAAAACAGGACACAGAGTGAAACGGCAAAAGAACTGGGAATGACACAGGTGCAGGTCAGCAGGCTTGAAAAAAAGATCCTGTTGTGTCTCAGAAAAAATTTAGGATCGTGTAATTCGTGATGTATCCGGTTGATTTTCCCAGATAAACATGTTAAATTTTATAAAATGCACAGGATTGTGTGCAGCAAAGCTGTGTAAAGTGGAAAACAGCATGAAAAAATAAGAATTTTGTGAAAAATAAGACTTTTGTACAAAAGAGAGGATTGACATGAAATACGAAAATTACATATTTGATTTATATGGAACGCTGGTGGATATCCACACAGATGAAGAAAAAACAGAACTCTGGGAGAAACTGGCGCAGTTTTACGGTTATTATGGTGCGGTTTATACTGCAGAGGAACTGAAAAACGCGTATGCGTGCCTCACAGGGCAGAAAGAGGATGCATTGCGGCAGGAGATGGGATCTGATGCAGCCATGAAAAAAGACGATGCACATGAAGCACATCCAGAGATCGAGATCGAGGAGGTTTTTCTTGCATTGTTTCAGAAAAAAGGGGTACAGGCAGACATAGAACTTGCCATTCATGCTGGACAGTTTTTCCGGATCCTTTCCACAGAATATATCAGACTTTATGACGGGGCAAAGGAACTTCTTGCGGCATTGCGTGAAACAGGAAAAAAAGTATATCTGCTTTCGAATGCACAGCGTATTTTTACGGCGTATGAATTGAAACTTCTGGGACTGGAGCCTTATTTTGATGATATCTTTCTGTCATCCTCGTGCAAAGTGAAAAAGCCGGATACGCGTTTCTTTCATCTTTTGCTGGATAAACATCACATTTTGCCGGAAGAGAGTATTATGATCGGAAACGATGCGGTCAGTGATATCAAAGGAGCAAAAGAGGTCGGACTGCATACATTCTACATTCATTCAAATATTTCACCGGACACAGAGAAGAAACCGGACGCAGATCATGTGCTGATGCAGATGGATCTGGCAAAAGTGCGGCAGATCCTGATTTCTGATTAATGTGACAGAAAAAAATGCCGATACATTTATAAAGGAATCGATTTTCACGGATGCAATAAATGGGGAATGAGTTTATGAATTTATCGATCAATGCAAACGGTTTTTCAAATGTACAGAATACAGCGGCAGGGCACAAAGCAGAGCAGGCAAATAAACAGGGAAAAAGCGCATTTTTTGCGGGAAGTCCGGTACTGACAACAAAAAATCAGATCGAACAGCGAAAAAAGATGGCACAGAAAAGTGCCTTAAAACTGGTGAAAGATGCGTGGGATAACGACCAGGCTGTGGAAAAAACGGTCGCATCGCAAAGACAACGCTATGCGGAATTAGACGCACAGCGGACGGAGGCAAAGAAGGCACTTGCCGGTTATGAAGACCAGGAAAAAACATTGAAGGAACAGTGCAACGTAGCAGATGATTCCAAAGAACAGCAGGATTTAAACCTGTTGGAAAAGAGACAGGAATACAGGCGCGGTGTGGGTGAGAAACTGACTAGGGATGAGTGGAAAAAGTTAAATGAGATCGATAAGCAGCCACTCACAGAGTACCAGAAACGGGCACTTGAGATCCATGCCCAGGCGGTAGAAGAAAAGGTTACGATCCGCGATACAACCAGTGGAATGCAGGCTGCCGTCGGCAATGTGAAGCGTATTATGATCGAAAAATTAAAGACGCATGGAATGGTGGATGCGAAAAATGCTGCCGATGTTATCATGGATGCTGCAAACGATGATGTGGTCTCCATGCTTGTCTCTGATGTGAAAGATGGCATTGATGAGAAGATGGAAGAGGCAAAAGAGGATGCAAAGGATGTCGCAGACGAAAAAGAAAAGCGTCAGGAACGTTTAGATGCCTTAGAGGAAAAACGTGCGGTAGAAAAAGCTCTGATCGAGGGCACCAAAGAGGCTGTGGACCGTGCAAAGGAAAAATAGCAGAGACATGAGGCACCGGATATGAAGTTAGATGAGATGCTGACACTCACGACAGAACATAAGCAGATGAACGGTGTGGAGCAGGGACTTGATGACATTAAAAGCAGCATGAAGGTTTTAGAGGCAGATTTAAAAGGAATCAAGGTTGACAAGGAGGTCTAGTACCGGTTATGGCAAAATACGAAAAAACAGAACGTCTCGAAAAAGTACCGGTGGAGTATTTGTGGGAGGGACTTGTTTTATCAGATAATCTTTACAATTATAATGGAAGCGTACTTTTAGTGCCAAGCGGAGAAGTTATCACGAAAAGCAAACTTGATAAACTGATCAATTTCAGTGATGGCAACAATTATATTACAACATTCCGCGGATCTTATGAGTATATCATGAAGGGAAAAGACCGTCCGGCTGAAATACAGCAGAAAATGTTGGAAAACAGGACCGGGTATACAGAACTGCGCAAAGGCATCGACCATGTGCTTCAGATGAGTAAAAATGCGATGTTTGTCAATCATGCTGAAGTGGAAGGCATGATGGAGAAAGTATATGGCAGAATGGTATCCGTGGATGCCGGGGAGATTTTCCAGTGTATTACCGTGCCAAGACCGGTTGACGAGGCATTACAGAGACATTCCCTAAACGTTGCACTTTTAAACGGGATCATGGGACAGTGGTTAGGACTCGATGAAAAAGATATCCGTAGTCTGATTTTAACAGGTGTGCTTCATGATATCGGAAAGACGAAGATCCCGGAAGAAATATTAAATGCACCGCGGAAACTGACACCGGAAGAATTTGAGGTTATGAAAAGACATCCGCTATATTCTTTTGAACTGCTTGGGGATGATATCAGCGAGGATGTACGCTATGCAGTACGCTGGCATCATGAAAAGCTGGATGGAAAAGGTTATCCGGACGGCTTAAAGGCAGAATCTATTTCTTATTTTGCAAGGATTACAACGATTTCTGATATTTATGATGCGATGCTTTCTGCACGCAGTTACAAAAAAGAGAAGATTCCGTTTGATGTACTGCAATGGTTTGTAACCGAGGGCAGCAAAGGAATTGACCAGAATCTTCTCAATATATTTATCAAAAATATGGTAAAAGTATACAGACAACAGCAGGTCATCATGTCAGACGGCAGGGAAGGGTGCGTGGAATATATCCCATTAAACGATATGGATCATCCGATCGTTTCTGTCGGAGAAGAAGTGAGACAGGTGGATGAAGACTGGTACTGCGTACATATGGTTTAAGATTCTAAAGGATCTTCGCAGAGGGTAAAATGATTGCGCTCCGTTGTAAGGAGACCCTCCCGCTGCATTTTTGAGAGTTCTGCAGAAAGTGCACTGCGGTCTACATTCAGGTAGTCTGCGAGCTGCTGTCTGTTAAACGGAATTGTAAAATCAAGACTGTTTGCGGCAGCAGACTGCGCAGACAGATAAGAGAGCAGCCGCCCGCGGATTGACTTTGGTGTGGTGTGGAAGATTCTGCGCGAAAGCAGCAGATTTTTCCGTGCCGAAATAAAAAACAAATTGTGGATCAGGCGGTTGTGATGTGTGCAGCTGTTCGTGCAGGTGGTAAGCAGCCGTCCTATATTTAAAAATAACACTTCTGTCTTTGCAGCCGCAGAGACAACATTGACCATCAGAGGTTCTTTTGACAGACTCGCATAAGTTTCGGCGAAGAAAAAGCCGGGAGTTATGTCATCTAGTACACTGTGATTTCCCCAGACATCATCACTTTCAATCTGAACATTTCCGGAGAGCACCAGTCCCATCGAATGCACGCATTCTCCGGCATGATAGATGATCTCACCTTTTCCGTAGCTTCTTGTGACTGCACCGAGGCAGGAGAGCATTTCTTTGATTTCTTCCGGCGATTCGCCCGAAAACAGCATTGTCTGACTTAAAAACTGATAATCCATAAAAGAAAACCTTCTTTTTTCAAAAATTTTTAAAAATGTTGTTATGACAACATACTTTTGAAAAAAATTCTAGTATAGTGTACGAGTAATGTCAAGGGCACAGATGACAGGATGAGTAGCCTGAATCTGTGAACAGTAACCTGTGAACAGAACGAAAGAAAAAGAAAATGGAAGCGGAAAACAGGAGGAATTCATATGGTACGCAGAGTGATCCAGATAGACGAAGAAAAATGTAACGGTTGTGGAATTTGTGCGGAGGCATGCCACGAGGGCGCGATCGGCATTGTGGACGGAAAGGCAAAACTGCTTCGTGATGATTATTGTGACGGACTTGGCGACTGTCTGCCAAACTGTCCGGTCGGAGCGATCTCTTTTATCGAGCGTGAGGCAGCAGCTTATGATGAGGCAGCCGTACAGGAAAATAAAAAGAAAAAAATGCAGGCGATGGGACAGGCACTTTCCGGCGGATGTCCGGGTTCAAGAATGCGTCAGCTTGAAAGAAAACCTGCAGAAGAAAATCAGAATGCAGGTTTACCGGTCAGCTCCCAATTGCGTCAGTGGCCGGTACAGATCAAACTTGCACCGGTCAATGCACCATACTTTGACGGGGCAAAACTTTTAATCGCAGCAGACTGTACCGCATACGCATACGGCAGTTTCCACCAGGATTTTATCCGTGGAAAAGTGACGCTGATCGGCTGCCCGAAATTAGATGATGTGGATTACAGTGAAAAGCTGACGGAGATCATCAGAAATAATGATATCAAGAGCGTGACGGTCGTTCGAATGGAAGTGCCTTGCTGTGGCGGACTGGAACATGCAGCAGTGACCGCATTAAAGAACAGTGGAAAATTCATTCCATGGAATGTTGTAACGATCTCAATTGACGGAAAAATTTTAGATTAAAAAGAAGGATAGTAGAAGGGAGAATCATATGTTTTGTTTTCAGTGTGAGCAGACAGCGGGATGCAGTGGATGTACAGGGGCAGCCGGCGTGTGTGGAAAGAAAAGCGTGACAGCGGATTTACAGGATGAACTGACAGGAGCACTTGTGGGACTTGCACATGCCTGCATGAATAATCCAAAGATAGAGCAGACAGACCGCATTATAATAGAAGGTTTATTCACAACGATCACGAATGTGAATTTTAATGATGAGACACTGCGTGAGATGATCGCCCGTGTCCGGGAAGAAAAAGGAAGAGTGGTGCCGGGATGTGCAGCCTGCATGTCACCGTGCGGCAATACCAGCGATTATGATATGAAGCGGATGTGGGAGGCAGATGAGGATATCCGTTCCTTAAAATCCCTGATCTTATTCGGAATCCGCGGTATGGCAGCATACGCTTATCATGCCATGGTACTCGGCTATACAAATGAGGAAGTAAACGACTTTTTCTACCGTGCATTATTTGCAGTCGGAGAGGATTTCGAGATGGAAGATCTGCTTCCACTCGTGCTTGAGACAGGAAAAGTAAACCTTACCTGCATGGAAATGTTAGACCGTGCCAACACAGAAACTTTTGGAACCCCGGTACCGACGGAAGTTCCTCTGATGGTGGAAAAGGGACCGTTTATCGTCATTACCGGTCATGACCTTTATGACTTAAAACTGTTGTTAGAGCAGACAAAAGATAAGGGAATCAACATTTATACCCACGGCGAGATGCTGCCGGCACATGCCTACCCGGAATTAAAGAAATACCCGCATTTAAAAGGAAACTTTGGTACCGCATGGCAGAATCAGCAGAAGGAGTTTGCAAATATCCCTGCACCGGTTCTTTATACGACAAACTGTCTGATGCCGGTCAAAGAGAGTTATGCGGACCGCGTGTTTACAACGGAGGTAGTATCTTATCCTGAAATGGTTCACATCGGAGAGGATAAGGATTTTACACCGGTCATCGAAAAAGCGTTAGAGCTTGGCGGTTACAAAGAGGATACTGCATTTACCGGAATCAACGGTGGAACAAAGGTTATGACAGGATTTGGACACGGAACGGTACTCGGCGTGGCAGATCAGGTGATCGCAGCCGTAAAATCCGGTGATATCCGCCATTTCTTCCTGGTAGGAGGCTGTGATGGCGCCCGTGTGGGAAGAAATTATTATACAGAGTTTGTAAAACAGACGCCAAAGGATACCATGATCTTAACACTTGCATGTGGAAAATACCGTTTCAATGATCTTGACCTTGGAACGATCGGTGGACTGCCGAGAATCCTTGATATGGGACAGTGCAACGATGCCTACAGTGCGATCCGTGTCGCAGTGGCACTTGCGGAGGCATTTGACTGTGGCGTGAATGAGCTGCCGCTTTCCATGGTGCTTTCCTGGTACGAACAGAAAGCAGTCTGCATTTTATTGACACTGCTCCACCTTGGTATCAAAAATATAAAACTGGGACCGACACTGCCGGCATTTATTTCACCAAATATCTTGAATTATCTGGTAGATAATTATGGAATCGCACCGATTACGACACCGGAAGCAGATTTAGCAGAGATCCTTGGATAAATCAATAAAATAAATGTTTTGGGAACCTTTCTGTCGCCCTGAATGAGAAAAGGGGGTGTGAAAAATGATTTTTTATTTTTCATACTTCCTTTTTCTGGTTAAATGAAAAAATATACTGTATATTGTTGAATTTTGAGTTATAATAGATAATAAGTTTGTATTCAGGCTTGTCAGGAATGAGAATATTGTTTTTATAAAAAAGCACGAAATGGGGAATGGTATGGAAAGAATCTGGAATTTTTTTGAAAATATGAATGAATATGTATATGTTGCAGATGCGGATACCCATGAAATGGTTTATATGAATAAAAAGATGAGAGATACTTATGGGATACATTCAAAAGAAGAACTTGCCGGCAAAAAATGTTATGAATTGCTTCAGAATTCAAGCCTGCCCTGTACGATCTGCAATAATGATGAACTGCAGGAGGGACAGTTTAAGGAGTGGCGGTATTTTAACCCGCTTTTAAATAAATACTTTAAAATTAAGGATACTGTTGTGGAGGACAATGGCAGACGATATAGAATAGAGATTGCTCTGAATATAAGTTCTCAGGAACATCAGAAAAATGTGGTACGCCGCTACGAAAAACTGGAAAAAATCGTTAATGAGGGACTGCGTCTTGCCCTTGGAACATCTTCTGCGGATAAATCGCTGGACATCATTCTGGAATATATAGGAAAGGCATTAGATGGAGAGAGGACATATATTTTTGAGCATAATGAGAATGGGTGCGATGACAACACTTACGAGTGGGTTGCAAATGGAATCAAGCCGGAGAAAGATAATTTACAGAACCTTCCACCAGAATTATGTGCCAACTGGTATCGGAATTTTCAAGAAGATAAAAACATTGTAATTGAAAATCTGGAGAACATCAGAGAGGAAGATTCGGAACAGTATAAGAATCTGAAACGTCAGGATATCCATTCACTGGTGGTTGTTCCACTTTATTGGGAGAAAAAGATCATTGGATTTTACGGAGTGGATAATCCACCGGCAGAATCATTAGATTATGTTTCCGATATGCTTCATATCATGGGATCTTTTATTGTTTCCTCCATTCGGAGAAGAAATCTGCTCCGTCAGTTAGAACGCATGAGTTATCGTGACCAGCTCACTCAGTTTGGCAATCGTTATGCGGTCGACTGGTTTGTGGAGCATGAGTGGAATGGGGAACAGATCGGTGTAGTGTACTGCGATATCACAGGGCTGAAAAAGGTCAATGATGAGCAGGGGCATGAAGCCGGAGATCGGTTGATCATCAGGGCATGTGAGTGCTTAGCGGGTGTATTTAAGGGGTATGGTCTGTATCGGATCGGCGGCGATGAATTTTTAGTACTTTGTCTTGGAATTGAGGAAAAAGACCTGAGGGAACACGTTGAGAAACTGCACATGGATATGAAAGAACATCAGGTTACGATGGCGGTTGGCATGATATGGAAAGAACATGGTCCTAAGGATATTGATCTGCTTTTAAACGAATCGGAGCGCCTGATGTATGAGGATAAAGACAGGTATTATAAGGAACACGGACTGAAACGGCGCAGATAAATCCTTGTATTGCAGAATTAAGTGTTATATTACCTTCATGCTGGTCTCCTTCTGTTTATTCCCGGTAAATCTGTGCAAACCGGAAATTTCTGATGAATAACATGGTGCAGGATCGTTTTCGATTATTATATTTTACTGTGAGATTGTGATATTAGCAATAGTGAAATGGGGCAGAGAAGAGTTGAAAAGGCAGACGGATAAGAAACAAAGATAAAATAGTAAAAATAGAATAGAACAAAGAAAGAATATGGAGATAAAACAGAAAGGAATAAACAATGAATGTAAATCCTATAACAAGATTGGATTATCCAGATCTGGACGTGATCCGCGTAGAAGACACCTATTATATGGTATCCACAACCATGCACTTTATGCCGGGCTGTGAGATTCTGCAGTCTTTTGATCTGGTGCACTGGGAGCATGTGACTTATGTCTATGAGACGTTGGATCATACGGATGCGCAGCAACTGAAAAGCGGTCAGAATATTTACGGACAGGGCATGTGGGCAGCTTCCCTGCGCTATCATGAAGGCCGATTTTATATCTGCTTTGTGGCAAATGATACCCGTAAGACTTATTTGTATACTTCGGAAAAAATAGATGGTCCATGGAAAAAGCAGCTGATAGAAGGCTTTTATCATGACGGCTCTTTATTATTTGATGAGGATGGCAGAAACTATATTGTATATGGAAATGATGAAATCTGGATTACAGAATTGAATGAAGATTTGACTGCACCAAAGAAGGACGGATTACATCGTCTTTTAGTCAGTGATCATAAGAACCCGGAGCTAGGCTATGAGGGTTCTCATATTCAAAAAATAAACGGCTATTATTATATTTTTCTGGTTCATTCCCTGAGAGACCGCTGGATGCGGACGGAAGCATGCTTTTACAGTGATTCTCTGGAAGGAGAATTCACGGGTGGAGATGTACTTTGTGATGATCGTGGATATTGTGGGCAGGGCGTGGCACAGGGAGGAATAGTGGATACGCCGGATGGAAAGTGGTATGCAATGCTGTTTCAGGATTCCGGAGCAGTTGGACGGATTCCTATTCTGCTTCCGGTTACCTGGAAGGATCATTTTCCGTTTTTTGGACAGAACGGACATGTGCCGGAAGAAATAGAGGTTCACAGTACCAGACCAGGATATATTTATCAGCCATTAGTGGGAAGTGATGATTTCTGTAATGGGATGCTTCCGCGCTGGCAGTTTAATCATGATCCAGATCCACGGTACTATCATCTGGATGCATTGCAGGGAACCTATACAATTACAACACGGGAAGTTTGTACAGAGCTTACACAGGCAGTAAATACGCTTACGCAAAGGATGAGTTATCCGTCCTGCGCAGCTGAGGTTACTGTTGATGCTTCTGCATTGAAAGAGGGCGATGTCGCAGGTTTGTGTGCGTTGCAGAGCTGTTATGCTGCAGTTGGCATTACAAAACATCATGGAAAATATGAAGTCCTTATGCTGGATAAAAAAGAAGATGGTATATTGGATATGACGGAAGGAACTGTTGTTGAATCACACCAGATGGATTTTCGCCTTGAAGCAGATTTCTGTAACATGAAGGATGAAGCACGCTGCTATTACCGGGTAAATAAGGGAGATTGGCTACCCATCGGAACCGTGCATAAGCTGTACTTCAAACTGGATCATTTTACTGGTTGCCGGTTTGGTCTGTTCTGCTATGCGGCAGAGGAAACAGGAGGAAGTGCCTGCTTCCGGGATTTTAAGTATTATGATGTTGATGAAATCTCATAAAGATAGAACTGCATAAAATAAGTGTCGGAATTTACTTAAATTTTTCCTACTTTGGACATTGGTTTTTACAACGGTATTGTATAGTGAAGCAGAGGAAAAACAAAACATGTTTCAGAGGAGATCACCCATGTTAAAAAAAATAACATGTGTGGTCTCTTTTTGTTATATCTTTTGCTGGAAAATGATGTTTCGTATGTTTACAATAAAGTATGAAAAGTATGAAATGTATGAGAACACGAGAGGAGATGGGAGGAAAAACATGCTTTCAGATAATATACAGTTACTTAGAAAACGGGCAGGAATGTCACAGGAGCAGTTAGCGGAACTGACGGAAACGAGCAGACAGACGGTCTCAAAATGGGAATCTGGGGAGAGTATTCCGGATGTGATCGCCTGTGACAGGATGGCAGAAGCATTTGGTGTGGCGTTGGAGGATATGCTGCATTATGAGGAAAAAAATAAAAGTCTTCCACTTCCGCCAAAAGGGAAGCATATGTTTGGAACGGTTACAGTCGGAGCGAGAGGACAGATCGTTCTGCCAAAGAAGGCGAGAGAAGTTTTTCAGATCAAAGCGGGAGATACGATCATGGTGTTAGGTGATGAAGCACAGGGGATTGCCCTGGTCAAAGCAGATGATATGATAGATTTCGTGCAGCAGGCATTAAAAATGGCAAATCAAAAGGATAAGAACTAAGACACAAAAAAGTGAGGAAAACACTGCAGGAGGAAATGGAGATTTTTATGAGAAAACATTATCTGGATAATATCCGGTTTCTGACGATTTTTTTTGTTGTGATCTTTCATGTTTATTTTTATTACAATAATATTGGAACCGAGGCGATGTTTGCCGGTTTAAAACCGTATGAAGGAGCAGTTACATTTGCGGGGATTTACCAGTATTTTGTATATCCGTGGTTTATGTTACTGCTGTTTGTGGTCGCCGGAATCAGTGCAAGATATGCACTGGAAAAGAGGACAGAAAGACAGTTTTTGAAAGAGAGTGTGGATAAGATTCTGGCGCCGTCGACACTTGGTGTTCTGGCATTTGGCTGGCTCGGTGGATATGTGATCTATCTTCACACTGCGCGTGGCAATATGCCGGAGAGTGTACCGGCTTTTGTGAGAGTCATTATCATCTTATGCTGTGGTATCGGGGCACTGTGGTTTTGCCATGTATTGTTTGTGGCAGCACTATTTCTGCTTCTGATCCGGAAAATTGCAGGAAAATGCAACGCTGCTTATCACGTTCTACCGGAACGGCATTTATATTCCGGCATTTTTAGCCGGATATTACCTGTTTTCGAATGAAAGTGTCATGGAAAAAATAAAAAATGCAGTGCTCCTATTGGGCATTTGTGCAGCTGTAAGCGGCATATTTTATATCGTAAGATGTTATGGAATGGCATATACGGACAAAGATGTACTGTCAAGATGGGATTTAAACCTGTATGCATTTTTTATGGTTTTGCTCGTGCTTGGTGCAGGTCCAAAATGGCTTGATTTTTCCAATAATTTTACGAATTATATGGGAAAATGCTGTTTCGGTATCTATGTATTACATATCCCGGTACTTTTAGTGATCAATTATCTTCTGGCTGGAAAGGAGCTGCCATTGACTGTAGTCTATGGTATTGAATTGGTGGGTGGATTTGTGGTTTCAATCTTATTATATGAAGTGATACGTCGGATCCCGGTGCTTAGATACTGGATTTTGGGGATTCGGAAACAACGGAATAACGTTTGAAAAGCGAGATATAATGGACTTTTTTGATAAAAATATCAGCTAAAATATGATTTCACAAAAAGTTCACAGAAAATTAGCACTCACCTCTTGTTATTACAGCGTAGCTTTTGTCTTAGTTCATAGAGTG
>ENA-OPAL01000474-OPAL01000474.1-human-gut-metagenome-genome-assembly--contig:-NODE-474-length-31645-cov-8.041469_pt1 | contig 31645 bp, 26 predicted proteins | sample MGYA00241057_ERZ501430 | MGnify/ENA primary metagenome ERZ501430 (study PRJEB25962, sample SAMEA2042506) | human gut metagenome | biome: human gut; feature: human-associated habitat; material: faeces...
CAGAAGCTCGAAAGGAAGTCCGAGAAGGCGCATGAGCGTCTGGACGCTGCCCGCGAGAAGCTACCCACGCACAAGGTTCTCAAGAAAGAGCGCGTTTTTGATGAAGAGACCGGCAAGGGCAAAACCCGCCTTCATTTTGAGGATGAGCTGAAAAAGCCCAAGGGCAAAGGCAAGCTGCAATTTGAGGCGGACAAAACTGTCCGCAAGGTCGGTGACACCCTTGCTTCCGGCATTCACGGAAAAATCCATGAGGTCGAACAGGAAAACTCGGCGGTTGAGGCGGCGCATAAAACGGAGATTGCTGCTGAGACTGCCGCTCGGCATTTCAGCCATCATCGGGAAAACAGCATCAACAAGCCTTATGAGAAGGTCTCCAAGCTGGAACACAAGGCGGATGCTGCTGATGCAAAGCTCCAATATGAGAGAAATCAGCAGGAGCATCCTGAGATGAAGAAGCAGAATATGAACAAGCACTATCAGAAGCAGAGCATCAAGAAGGAATATGCCGCCGCTCGAAATGCCGGTTCTCAGACTGCCGGGACTGCCACAAAGAATACCGGCAGGAAGCTCGGTGAAAAGGTGCCCGACAAGATCAAGGAGTTCTTTGAGAAGAACAAGAAGGTCTTCATCTGGATCGGCGTCGGAATTGCCCTTCTCGTGTTGCTCGGTGCCGGAATCAGTTCGTGTTCGATGCTCACCTCTACCGGCTCGACGGTAATCGCTTCCTCTTATCTTAGTGAGGATGACGCGATGCTTGGCGCGGAGGCGCAGTATTGCCGGATGGAGCAAGAGCTACAAAGCTATCTGGATAACTATGAAAGCACCCATGACTATGACGAATACCACTTCGATCTGGATGATATTGAGCATGACCCCTATGTGCTGATCTCCATCCTCTCGGCTCTCCATGAGGGCGAGTTCACGCTGGATGAGGTGCAGGGTACGCTCCAAATGCTGTTTGAAAAGCAGTATATCCTCACAGAAGAGGTCATCGTCGAAACCAGATACCGCACGGAAACCGACACATGGACGGATGCAGACGGCAACACGCACACGGAAACCTACCGCGTCCCGTATGACTACTACATCTGCAATGTGAAGCTCGAAAACTTCAATCTCTCCCATGTCCCGGTCTACATCATGTCTCAGGAACAGCTCTCCATGTACGCAACGTATATGTCGGTGCTGGGAAACCGCGAGGATCTGTTCGGTGACTCTCCCTATGTGGACAAGTACATCACAAATCCGCCCGCCGACTACGATGTCAACCCGGAATACCTGAACGACGAGAGGTTTGCAACGCTGATTACCGAGGCGGAAAAGTATCTCGGCTACCCGTATGTTTGGGGCGGCTCCAATCCCGACACGTCCTTTGACTGCTCCGGCTTCGTCAGCTACGTTCTCACGAACAGCGGTCTTGTGAATACCGGGCGGCTGGGCGCACAGGGGCTTTACAATGTCTGTGCGCCGGTCTCAAAGGCGAATGCACAGCCCGGTGATCTTATCTTTTTCGTCGGGACGTATGACACCCCCGGCGTGTCTCACGTCGGCATCTACGTTGGTGATGGGGTCATGATCCACTGCGGCGACCCCATTCAGTACACATCCATCAACTCTTCCTATTGGCAGCAGCATTTCTACGCCTTCGGAAGACCCGCCTATTAAAAGAAAGGAGTTTTGCATGAATCCCAAGTATCAGAAAGTCCTCTCCGACATCGAGAAGGCTGAAAAGAAAAAGACCGAAATCGAAGGACAGCTCAAAGAGCTGTACGACAAGAAGACGGAGCTGGAAAACCTTGAAATCATCAATACCGTGCGTTCTATGGTGATGGACAAGGATCAGATCATGGCGTTCCTGTCTTCCATGAAGGGCGGCACCAAGCCCGCTGAAAATACGGAGGTAATCGACAATGCGTAAGAAGTTTCGTTTTCTGACCGTCCTTGCGGTCTGCGTCATGGTTCTGTCCTGCTTCTCGGTGACGGCGTTTGCCTACGCCGATGACACCGAGCAGAACCTTCCCGTCACCGAGGCAACCCAGCCGGAACAGCAGCCCGCAGTCACTCCCGCCCCTGAAAAGCCGAAGGGTGAGCCGATTGACGATGAGGGCAACGCCTACACCCGCGACTTGCTCTATGATAAGGCAACCAACAAGCAGTTCATCACAGTCCAGACGAAGAGCGGCAACACCTTTTTCATTGTCATCGACTACGATGCACCCATCAATGAGGACGAGGAACAGTATCAGACATACTTTCTCAACATGGTCGATGAGAGAGATCTGCTTGCGCTGCTGGATGAAGACACTGCGGCTGCTCTGACCACCTGTAACTGCAAGGAAAAGTGCGCTGCCGGTCAAGTCAATACCGACTGCCCGGTCTGCAAGACCAACATGAGCGAATGCACCGGCACAGCTCCCGTTATGCCTGAGCCGGACAAGGATGCAGAAACCGACGTTCCTGCGCCCAAGCCCGAAAAGAAGTCCAACGTCGGCATGATCCTCATCATCTTCGTTCTTGCCGGTGCTGCGGGTGCAGCTTATTACTACATCAAGTTCGTCAAGGGCAGAAAGCCCAAGGACGAGGATCTGGACTTCTTCGACGATGAAGGCTACGAGGAAGAGCCGTACATCAACGAGGATGAAGAGCCGCAAATTGCGGTAGACGGGGAAACGGACGGTGATGAGGATTGATCTTAGTCATTGCTGAAAAGCCCAGCGTTGCCCAGTCCATCGCAAAGGTGCTGGGCGCAACGTCCCGAAAGGACGGCTATATGGAGGGCGGCAATTACATCGTTTCGTGGTGCTTCGGTCATCTGGTGGAGCTGGCAGACGCCAGCTCCTACGATGAGCGGTATGCCAAGTGGCGGTATGACGATCTGCCCATTGTTCCGGAAAGCTGGATGTTTGAGGTCACGAAGGACAAAGCACAGCAGTTCAAGGTGCTGTCCGCTCTCATGAAGGACAAGCGCGTCACCGAGCTGGTCTGCGCAACCGATGCAGGGCGCGAGGGTGAGCTGATCTTCCGGCTGGTCTATGACAAAGCCGGATGCACCAAGCCCTTCAAGCGTCTGTGGATCAGCTCATTGGAGGACTCCGCCATCCGCGAAGGCTTCAACCATCTCCGGGACAGCAAGGAATATGACCGTCTCTATGAAGCGGCACTCAGCCGCTCGAAGGCGGACTGGATTGTCGGCATCAACGGCACCCGCCTTTTCACCACGCTCTATCACAAGAAGCTGGTGGTCGGGCGCGTCCAGACGCCGACCCTTGCAATGCTGGTGGAACGTGATGGGAAAATCTCCACGTTCCAGAAGGAAAAGTATTTCAACGTCCACGTCGGCAAGGGCGATCTGACTGCCGATCTGGAAAAGGTCAAAACCGAAGAGGAAGCAAAAAAGATTGCGTCGGCTTGCGAGAAAAAGCAAGCCGTCGTTTCTTCTCTCAAGCGGGAGACGAAAACCGTCAATCCTCCGAAGCTCTATGATCTGACCACCTTGCAGCGCGAGGCAAACCGATACTACGGCTTCACTGCCCAGCAGACGCTCGATCTCGTCCAGACGCTTTACGAAAAGAAGCTCCTGACCTATCCGCGCACAGACAGTCAGTTCATCACAGACGATATGGAGGACACTGCCCGTCAGGTCATTTCCATCGTCTGCCGTCAGCTTCCGCTTTTCTCCGGCGTTTCGGTCACTCCGGACATTGCCCGCGTAACCGACAACAGCAAGGTCACAGATCACCACGCCATTCTTCCGACCGTCCAGCTTGAAAAGCAGGATGTTTCCGCTCTCCCTCAGTCGGAACAGAAAATCCTCAATCTTGTCGGGATGCGCCTTCTGTGTGCAACCGGCGAGAAGCACACCTACGCGGAAACGCAGATCACGCTCTCCTGCGAGGGCTACGAGTTCAAAACCAAGGGGAAGACCGTCGTTCAAAACGGATGGAAAGCCATCGAAGAGCTGTTCAAGGCTTCCCTCAAGACGAAGGAAAAGGACGATCCCATGAAGTCCCTGCCCGAAGTCCATGAGGGTGATGTTCTGGATAGTGTGTCCGCCAGCGTTACGGAACACTTTACGACGCCTCCGAAGCAATACACGGAAGACACGCTCCTGTCTGCAATGGAGACTGCCGGAAACGATCAGTTTGACGATGACACCGAAAAGAAAGGTCTCGGAACACCCGCGACCCGTGCCGGTATCATTGAAAAGCTGGTGAAATCCGGCTTTGCAGAGCGCAAAGGCAAATCCCTCATTCCCACGAAGGACGGCTGCAACCTTGTCTGTGTTCTGCCGGAACAGATCACCTCTCCCGCAATGACTGCGGAATGGGAAAACACGCTCATGGAGATCGAACGCGGCAATGCGGATGCAGACGCCTTCCTCAGCGGCATTGTCCAGATGACCGTGGATCTCGTGAAAGCCTACCCGTTCCTCTCCGATGCCGAAGCCCAGCGTTTCGGCACGGGCAAGGAGGAAATCGGCAAATGTCCCCGCTGCGGCTCTCCGGTCTATGTCGGCAAGGGCAACTTCTACTGCTCAAACAGGGAATGCTCCTTCTGCCTGTGGGAAGACAACAAGTTCTTTTCCAGTAAGAAAAAGAAGCTGACCAAGAAGATTGCAAAGGAGCTGCTGGACAAGGGCTGGTGCCGAGTGACCGGGCTTTACACGCCGAAGAAGCCTCAACTCTATGATGCGGTGATCCGTCTGGATGACAGCGGCGGCAAATACGTCAGCTTCAAGATGGAGTTTGACCGATGACTCGCCCGAAGTATGTTGCCTCTTGCAGCGGAGGCAAAGACAGCGTGGCAACGCTCCTGCTGGCTGCACAGCACAAGGAACCGCTGGACGAGGCGGTTTTCAGCGAGGTTATGTTTGATCAGAACACAAGCGGTGAAATCCCTGAACACAGGGACTTCATCTATGACCGGCTCAAGCCCTTCTGTGAAAAAGAGCTGGGCGTCAAGTTCACCATTCTCCATGCAGACAAGACCTACGATGAGGTGTTCCATCACGTCATCACCCGCGGACCGCATAAGGGCGAGGTTCGCGGCTTCGCATGGGCTGGTATGTGTGCAGTCAATCGGGACTGCAAAATCCCGCCAGTCCGCAAGTACAATGCCGCACTCTCGCCGGACACTGTGAGCTATGTCGGCATCGCGGAGGATGAGCCAAAACGCCTTGCTCGTCTGGATGGAATAACGAAGGTCAGTCTGCTTGCCAAATACGGTATGACCGAGGCGGACGCCTACAAGCTCTGTCAGGAACATGGGCTGCTTTCCCCAATCTACACTCACTGCCGGAGAAACGGCTGCTGGTTCTGTCCCAACGCAAGCGACTCGGAGCTGCTGCACATGGTCACAAAGCACCCGGATATGTTTGACCGGCTGATTGAATGGGAGAAGGAAGACAACATATTCCATCGCCGGATGACGCGCAGAGAAACCCCGTCTGAGGTAAAGGCTCGTTTATTGAGCAAATCCCAGACAGGGTTTTCTTCTGCCCGGAACAAATAAGAAATGGAGGTTTGAGATGGCTGAAAACAAAAATGCACAGCAAGTCCGCGAGATTACGGACAAGCTGGAACAGGGCATCAAGGAGCTTTTTGAATCCGAGCGGTTCAAGGAATACCTCCGCACGATGTCCAAGTTCTACAACTATTCCTTCAACAACACGCTGCTCATTGCGATGCAGAAACCGGAGGCAACCTATGTTGCCGGTTATACCTCGTGGCAGCGTAACTTTGACCGTCAGGTCATGAAGGGCGAAAAGGGTATCAAGATTCTTGCACCCGCGCCGTACAAGACGCAGGAAGAGCGTGAAAAGGTTGACCCCGTAACCCAGAAGCCGGTGATCGGCGCAGACGGAAAGGCTGTCACGGAGACGGTCGAGGTTCTGCGTCCTGCCTTCAAGGTGGTAAGTGTCTTCGATGTTTCTCAGACGGACGGCAAGGAGCTTCCGGACATCATCGTCGATGAGCTGAAAGGCACGGTTGAAAACTACGAGGCGTTCTTCGATGCGCTCAAGCAGGAGTCTCCCGTCCCCATTTGCTTTGAGGATATTCCGGGCGGCGCAAAGGGATTCTTCTCGCCGGTTGAAAGCCGCATTGCCATTCAGGAAGGCATGAGCGAAATCCAGACGGTCAAAACCGCCATTCACGAGATCGCCCACGCAAAGCTCCACGCTTTCAAGCCGGACGAGAAAGCCGCTCCCGAAGATAAGAAGGATCGTCACACCAAGGAGGTTGAGGCGGAGAGCGTTGCCTACACCGTCTGCCAGCGTTACGGCATTGAAACCTCGGACTATTCCTTCGGCTACATCGCCGGTTGGTCATCCGGCAAGGAAACCAAGGAACTGAAAAGCTCTCTGGACACCATCCGCAAGACGGCGGCTGAAATGATCGAGGGCATTGACGCCAAGCTCAAGGTGCTGCTGGCAGAGAAAGCGCAGTCCGTCGAGCAGGAAGCTGTTCCGGAGAAAAAGCCGGAAGCCCCCATTTACCGCGAGACAGCGAATTATGCCTATGAAACCGGTGAGCTGGAGTCATATCGTGCTTCTCTCGCTGCAAACGTGGAATGCCGCCGTGCGATTGAGGCGGCAATCAGTTCTAACTACGGAGACAACCGGCTGGATGCGGATGCCGCCGTGAAAAGTGTCCTTGAACAGTTCTCTCCGGAGCGTGTCCGATACGTCCTCGCAAACACCATTCAGCAGAAAGACTTCGACGGGCGTATTCCCCAGCCCCTCAAGGAATGGGCGAAGACCGTTGAGGTCTGCCCCGAAAACGCCTCCCGCTTCCTTGTGGATAAACCCAATCCCGGACTGACGGCACTTTTCGTCGATGCGTTCCGTCAGCAGACCGAAGCTCAAAAGGATGTCACTTCTGAGAAGGCAACGGAAAGAGACCCGGAGGTCGTTGCGTGGGAGAACGATGAGATTACCTCTATTGAGGTAAAAACCGTGGAGGTCAAATCTCCCGTTGCCACCATGTCGGAGGAAGCGGCAAAAGCACCGAAGGCACACCGCCTGACCGCCGAAGAGAAGGAAATCAAAGCCGCTGTCATGGACACACTCAAGGGGCAGATCGCCTATAACAACGACGGTATGCGGGCGTCCTATCGCGCCTCCAACCATTCCTTCAATCTGCTGGCGCGGAACGGCGTCAGGATCGAAGGTAACGCGGTCACGCAGAACGGTGAGCCGCTGTTCAAAATCCATCGCCGTCATGCGGCGCGGAAAACACAGGGCTGCTACCGTGAGCTGATGCCGACGTTGGAATACGTCAGGCAGGAGCAGAAGCAGGAAAAGCCCTCCATCCGCGATCAGCTCAGGACTGCCGCAAAACAGCAGCCGGAGAAGAAGTCTCCGGTCAAATCCAAAACGCACGACATGGAGTTGTGAGAAAGGAGACGCATGAAGAAATACACAGACGTTGACATCGTTGTGGAGCTGCAGAAGCTCGTGGACAGTCATGTAGACAGCTACAAGGAAGACTTCGACATCGACAAGCGCATCATCCGCCGCGCTGCCGAAAGCCAGAATCCCGAAGACAAAACGCTGATGTGGTTCTGCCGTCCGCATGGAACGCACTGTCTCAATGAAAATCAGGTCTTTATTCAGGGAACGCGGGATCACAACACCTTCCGTTTTTACGCCGAACAGACCTACGACGAGTGCATTGCCCGCGTCATCATCCCGAAAACCGTCAAGCGCGGCAAGGTGTTCGGGGATGTCTTTGAGATCAACTACCGTGAACAGGCTGCAAATGTGGCGCAGAACTCGGTTGCGCCGGATCATGACCGGCTGACCTTCGCGGATGGCTTTGTGCTGGATGCGCCCTGCCGCAGCAGCTTCGATGCAGCAATGGCTCTGGTCGGTGAGCATGGCGGCGTCAAAACCCACCAGACGCTCCCGAAGGACGCGGAGGCGCTGGCAGAAGTGCTGTCTAAGCAGAAAAGCCGCCGTGACAGACTGCCGGATGCAGAAAGGACAGAGGCGCTTTCGCCGCTCCCCGTCGCAGAACTCCGCAAATATGAGGCAGTCAAAAAGGCTCATCCGGACGCGCTGGTCTGCTTTGCCCAGAACGGCTATTTTGAGCTGTACGGCAAGGACGCGGAAAAAGCTGCGCCTTTGCTCGGCACAAAACTCCTTGAAAAAAAGGTGCGCGGCAAGCCCTCCGTGCCGGTGACCGGCTTCCGTGAAGCCGCGTGGGTAGCCGGTTCTCACAAGCTCTGGAAGTCCGGCGCAGATGTCTTTCTCAGCAAGGACGGCGAGACCTTCAAGGAACTCAAAGCCGCAGATTACATTCCTGTCGGTGCGACACTGAATGTGGATGGGATCAAGTGCAGAATTGACGCGGTTGATTTTGCCGCCGATGAAGTCCGGCTGACCAACATCGAGGACAAGAACCGCCCCATCCGCTTTTCTGAGAGCATCCAGTATATCCGCTCGTATGTGGAGGATGCCGGGACTGCCATCTACGACACCATCTCGAAGAAGCCCGCTGCCCGTGAATCCATCCGCGACAAGCTGAAATCCGCGCAGAAAGCACAGCCGCCCCACACACCGAAGCCGCAGAAATTGAAAGGAAAGGATATGGAACTCTGATATGAAAAACTTTACCGTGGAAGAAACCAATCTGATGTGCTGCTTCAACACGTCCAGCCGGAAGCGGTTGATCGACGATATGAAGGGCGTCACCCTGAACGACATGGATGGCGAGATCGCAGAGCTGATGTATAAGACCGTCCGGAAGCTCGAATCCATGACCGACGCGGAGTTTGAGGAACTGTACATCATGCCGGACGGCATGGTGGATGACTGAAAGGAGGATGCCTATGCCCGTATTAGACGGTGATTTTGAAGCCTTTGTCACGAACCTTGGCAAGTACAACGAGGGTATGCTGGTCGGTGAGTGGGTGAAGCTGCCCACCACCGAGGAAGAGATGCAGAAGATCTTTGAGCGCATCGGGATCGGCAAGCAGGACGAGTTCGGTCAGCCCTACGAAGAGTGGTTTATCACCGACTACGAATGCCCGATCTACGGCGTCCAGAAGATGCTTGGCGAGTACGAGAGCCTTGATAAGCTCAACTACCTTGCAGCTTTGATTGACGAGCTTTCCCTGAGCGATCAGGAAAAACTCGTTGCCGTTATGGAGGCTGGCTGCGATGAGGTCAGCGATATTGACGATCTCATCAACCTGACGTTCAATCTGGACTGCTACGACATCATGCCCGGTATCAACGACGAATCCGATCTCGGCTACTATTACGCCCACGAAGCCGGTATCTACTCTGAAAAGGATCTCGGTCCTCTGGCAAATTACATTGACTATGAACGCTATGGGCGCGACATTGCGATGGATGAGCAGGGACGCTTCACCGATGAGGGCTATGTCCGCGTTGCAAGCGAACGCTGGGACAGGCAGTTTAACGGGGAGCTTGATGATATTCCCGATGAATACCGGATCACCGGCTCAGGGGAAGCCGTCGAGCGTGACGGCACCATCGCCGTTCTTATCGTCGAGCCGGGAAAGGAGCCTTATGTGAAGGAGATTGACTCCGGTCTGGAGTCCTTGCAACATGAGGTCGGCGGCTGCATCGAGGCGATTTATCCCTATGAAGACCCGGTTGCCTTAGTCTGCAACGAGGAAGGCAAGCTGGAAGGTCTGCCTCTGAACCGCGCTCTGCGGGATGAGGACGGTGACATCTACGACGTTGTTGCCGGAACATTCATGGTAGTTGCCTTGACGGATGACAGCTTCGGCTCTCTGACCGTAGAGCAGATGCAGAAGTTCTCTGATCACTTCAAAGTGCCGGAGCAGTTTGTTAAGTTGGGCGATAAGATTGTGGCAATCCCCATGATCTCGAAGGAGCAGCAGAAGCAGGAGAGCATCGAGCAGAAGGACTTTGAGATGAATGCCGATACCTCCGGTCTGACGGTTGCCGGTCACATCGGGACGTGGCACACCATTGACCGGCACGAGGTCGGCGGTCGCAGCTTTTATCTGATGGAACATGACACCTACGGCGATGAAGCTGCTTGCATCATCGTCGATGAGCGCGGCAAGCTCGTTCTCGATGATGTCTACAATGGCTTTGACGATGACACGCTCCGCCTTCTCAATCTTGAGGTCAAGGAAGTGCCGGAAATGCCCGATCCCACGCTCTCCGTTCAGAATATGAAGGACTACGGCTACGCATGGGCTGGCGTTCTTCCCGCCGGTCAGGAGGCGGCTGAGAAGGCTTTGGAGAAGGGGTGCGAGGTTTACCGCCTCTATTCCGATAACACCGAAGGCTTGTGCGTAGATGCCAAGGAGATTGCCGATCATGCGGCAAAGGGCGGAATGCTCGGCATCAGCAAGGAGAGCTGGATGGCAGCTCTTGAGAAGGAAAACTACCTCAAGGCGGCGGAGATGTCGATGGAGGATGACTACGGCATGATTGATGGGATCATCAACAACGGTCCGAAAGAGGACAAAACCGCAGAGGACAAAGCCCCCGAAAGGGGCGAGAAGTCCTCCATCATGGACAGGCTCAAGTCTGCAAAGGCTGAAAAGCAGAAGGAATGCTGCCCTCCAAAAAAGCACAAAGGAGAGATTGAGCTGTGAGCAGAAGTCAGAAATGGCGGCAGGAGTGGTCGTTCTTCATCGGGGACAGCGGACGCCGGAAGTATAACCGCTTCTGCGTCCGCTGCGTCCATAGCTGCAAGCAGAGCTTCCGTGCGGATCTCATCGCCTGTCCGCACTTCTCCCGCAAGGCATCGCGGAGTGGACAATTAGAGGTCGAAAAAGCCTGTGATTGCAAGCCTCAGAGCGGCAGGAAATGACTGCTCTATGTGATTATATTCCCCGCACAGTTCCAGCAATAGAGCGAGAATAAGTGTCGATTCCGGCACTTATTCTAATGTCCATAAAACGAACGAAGAGCCTCTGTCGATGCCCAGTTTGGGTATCGGCAGAGGCTCTTTTTTTGTATCTTTTCTGTAAATACCGCCGAAAATCACACGCTAATACATAGTGTCGCCATTAGCGTTTCTGTATAACTATGCCTCTAACCCATATAATTGTTATGAGCGTTATAGAAAAGGTGTAGGTATGCGCTATGATCGATAAACGAATAGGTAAACGAGTAAAACAATGCCGGGAACGCCTCGGAATCTCGCAAGAAGAGCTTGCGGAAAAGACCGGGCTGACTGCAAATTATATTTCTACGGTTGAACGTGGTATGTCGTTTCCTCGCTGTGAGAAATTGATCATTCTTCTCAATGGGCTTGAGGTTTCGGCAGACGCGATTTTCTGTGATGTTCTGGAGCATTCGACAAGCTATAAATCGTCTGAACTCTCAGAGAAACTTGCTTCGTTGTCTCCGCAAGCGCAGAAGCGCATTTTGCAGATGGTTGAGCTGATGATCCAGCAGGAAACGGCAGATAATGGATGAATCCGTCATGGGCTGTGTGATTTTTTCACGCAGCCTTTTTTCTTCCCTTATTTCGACAGAATATTTCATATCTCTGTGCTATACTATGTATTAGAGACATAGAAGCTGCCTCTAATACATAGTCAGGAGATGAAAAAGAAAATGAAGACCTGTGCTTTTACCGGGCATCGTCCGCAAAATCTCCCGTTTGGTTTCAATGAGGAAGACGAACGCTGCATAGACCTCAAAAAAACTCTCAGGGAGCAAATCATCAATCTCATCGAGAATGAAGGCGTCACGCACTTCATATCCGGAATGGCAATCGGTGTAGATATGTATGCCGCCGAGATCGTGCTGGGGCTGAAAGCATCCTATCTGGGAATTACGCTTGAAAGCGCCATCCCATGCGAAAGCCAAGCCGCAAAGTGGTCAGAAGCTCTAAGAGATCGGTATTTCGACATTGCGTCCAAGTGCGACAAGGAAACGCTGATTCAAACCCATTACACGCCCGATTGCATGGACAAGCGCAACCGTTATATGGTTGATCATGCGGATGTCCTGATCGCGGTTTGGGATGGAAGCCCCAGCGGAACCGGAAAGACCGTCAGATATGCTCATCAGCAGGGCAAATCTGTAACAGTCATTGACCCGGTTTCCCTTGATGTCACACAAGAATAAGGCTAATAACTTCCCCTCTGAATCAAGCAATGTGAAAACCGTAAATTTACTTACGGCAATGAATACACATTGCGCTGAACAGTGATTATTGGAAACGTGTACGGTGTGTGCTGTCCCGTGAACTTCTCCACGGAATGCACCGAGTTTTCACGGCTTCACAAAATGGAAAGTGCCACCCTACGAACAGTTCCTCGTCGGGGGAAAATTTAATCGCTGGAAACGGGAATGCCCCCAGCACTGTGCATCTGGCACAGCGCCGGGGGCATTTTTTCATCACAGGAGGTCATTCAGAAGATTCATGCACTTAACCTTCTGTTGGAGATTTGCGCTCCCGTACACATTCAGGGTAAAAGATACGTTCTTATGTCCGAGAATTTCAGAAAGAGACTTTATATCAAACTCCGGTATCTCGATTGCTCTAACTGCGAATGTATGCCGGATCTCATGAAACTTCACTTTCTCCAATCCGTTCCGCTTCAAGAAACGTGTGAAAAATTGCCGATATGTTCTCGGCTCGGTTGGCTTTGTCTTGCCCGTGAGGAAATAGTGATTCGGGTTTTCCGTGTAAAACTTCTTGATGATGTTCATGAGAAGCGACGGAACAGGAATCGTTCGAGCGGAGGTCTTCGTTTTCGGCGGTCCTATATGAAGATACGATTCACCCTTCTTCTTGTCGTAGATACGCTGGACGGTTTTGTTGATGCTGATGGTCTTGTCCGTCAGCGAAATGTCCCTCATCTGCAAGCCGCACAGCTCTCCTATCCGGACGCCGGTAAACAATGCAATCAGGATCCCCGCTGTCTTCCGGTTCAAGTCCATGTAGATACACTGAATTAGAGCTTGCTCTTGATCTTTTGAGAGAGAAACTACTTTCTTGATACCAAGCTCTCTTGGGTATTCGATTAGGTCCCAGTTCAGGAGTGGAATAGCCCGTTCCTTGTAGGCATACTCCATTGACAACCGGAGAACGAGGATAACATCCCTTATCGTCTTCACGGTAAGCCCTCCGGTCTTATCCAAGCGTCCAGCATTGTAGAGATACGAAATGTAGCTCTGGATGTCCGCTTCGGTGATGCTGCCAATCTTACGCTTGCCGAAATATGGGATCAAGTGATTTTCGGCAATCAGCGTAAAGCTGGCGTGGGTTGACGGCGTGATCATGGGCTTCTTTTGATTTAGCCATGTGTTCACAAGCGTCTTGAATTGTGTATTGTTAGTCATAATGACCACCTCCACGATCATTATCCGGTGGAGGGATAATCAGGGCATTAACACCCTCAAGTAACGGTCTTGAGAAGCGTCCGAAGCTCCGCTTTCCGGGCTTCGATGAGCCGTACAAGCAATGTCATATAGGTGATATTTACGCAGAAAGAAGTCAGCGAGGCGCTTCTGACATGGAGCTGCTTTCTGTCACGATGAACGATGGCGTTATGCCTCGCTCTGAGATTGAAGGCAAAGATAACTCAAGTGAAGACAAAAGCAATTATAAGGTTGTTCTAACGGGAGATATGGTCTATAACTCCATGAGAATGTGGCAAGGAGCAAACGGCATCTCTCCGTGTAATGGTATAGTGAGTCCTGCATACACAGTTCTAATGCCTAAAATCCCGATTAGTAATGGATATTTTGCAGCTTTTTTCAAAAGCCCTAATCTAATCAATGAATTTAGAAAGAACTCTCAAGGCATGACCTCTGACACATGGAACTTGAAGTATCCTCAGATTGAAACAATCAAGGTCTGCATACCAGCTCTCTCAGAACAAAACCGGGTAGCAGATATGCTCGGTACACTTGAGCGGAGGATTGCAAAACAGGCACATCTTGTCGATTGCCTCAAGAAGTATAAAAGAGGACTCATTTCCGAAATACTTAATCAGAAGATCAGAATCACTCATGAAGATGAAAAGTGGGAAGAAGTATCATTAAGTGCCGTGGCAGACGGTTTTGAGTATGGAATGAATGCCGCTGCGACTATATTTGATGGTGTTCACAAGTATATAAGGATCACTGATATTGACGATGACTCTCATACATACATAGACTCTGCGCCCGTTTCACCGGCTGGTGTTCTCGAAGGCAAATACCGTGTTAGAGAGAACGATATTTTATTTGCTCGTACCGGTGCTTCTGTTGGCAAAAGCTATCTTTATCAGGCATCTGATGGAGATATGTATTTCGCTGGATTCCTTATCCGTATTCATGTTATTGACGGTGTGGATAGTGGATATGTCTTTTTGAATACGCTTACGGAAGAATACAACAGGTGGGTGGCGCTTGAGTCTACGCGCTCTGGTCAACCCGGTATTAACGCCGAACAATATAGACGGTATCGCTTTAAGCTGCCACCACTCGAAACCCAAAAACAGATTTCGGCAATCGCACAAAAGATAGACGCGCAAATCAAAAGAGAAAGCCAATGTTTGCGTCTCCTACAAAAGCAGAAAGATGGGTTTTTACAACAGCTCTTTATATGAAAAGTTGTTGTAGGAAAGCCTTGCGCTGGTTGATAAGAATAGATAGCATTTTTTCCTGATTAGATAATTGCGAATCAAGCCTCAAAAGGACGGACGCTATTTTAGACTGCGTTTTCTTGTCGGGGACCGTGCATTTAAGTCTTAATAGTTTGTTTACAGCAAGACCGGGTTGTGCGCCCTGATCTGAATACTGCCCAAGTTTCATGAAGCCAAGCAAGTACAAGAGGAATCCTGTATCGTTGTCTGCATTTGCGCGGACAGCAATAGCGTGTTCAGACAAATAGTTTTGACCCTGAATAATACGAACATTTCCGCATAACGCCCCTTGCCTTCCGATGACAACGTATTCGCCCTCATGACTATATCGGTCACAATACCCGCGTATACCGTTGCCACCGTACACAGGATAATCTCCGGTTTCATGAATGAGAGTTGATGATATATTTCGTCCGCTTCTGAACTCACTGCATAAGTCGCCAAGGTTTTTCTGCATCCATGAAGATGCAGAGGAAAACGCTTTGCTTTTACCCGAAAGAATGTGGGCAATAGCACCTCTTTTATACTTCTTGAGGGAAGCAAGAAGTTCTTCCTGCGCGGCGATTCGCTCGTCAATTTTTTGAAGAAAGTCGGCTATGCGCTTTTGTTCGGAGGGCGAAGGAAGATGAATTGTTACGCTCATGTAATCCTCAAAAGAAATATTGAGTAGCCCATCCATACGAACGCTTGACGATACGAGGCGTTTAAGCTGCTTATCCATTTTGGCGTTATTGAGTGCCATTGCAATAAATGGTGTATATTCGTGATTATTGATCTTGAAGCAATGATACACATAGGGGATTCGTGCCTCTGGCTCAGTCAGCTCATAACAACAACCAAACTGTTTAGCCTTAGATGCGCCGTGATTATATGCCAATTCCCCTTGCTTCAAGAGAATGTATTTTTTGAGGCTCTGTCCAGCATTGTCTCTGGAATACTTTTCGGACTGCATAATGAAGCCATTTCCGGCACTAAGCATCATGATCGGCGCGTTAGATTTTGGATCAGTGCGATTTACCAGAGCCGCTATATCGCCTAATTGCGCCGATCTGTACGGCTCATCGAAGCCCGGGAAGCGGAGCTTCGGACGCTTCTCAAGACCGTTACTTGAGGTTCTTTTTCAGATCCCATGCCGGTATGAGTCAAAAGTAAAATCCCTTGCAGTAGCAGAGATTTTCCGCTATTGCAAGGGATTTCGTCTGTCATATAGCTCTTTCTGCTGGCTTGATCAGAAGTATAAAAGAGGTGCTATCAAGAGTATTTTCACTCAAAGAGTGTCTTTCCATGCGGAGAAAAATAAATGGGAAAGTCATAAGATGAGCGAGTTGATCACCCTTCAATCTGGTCAAGATTTTGCACCGACTGATTTTAATGAGCAAGGAAAAGGTATACCTTACATGACGGGAGCAAGCTGCATTGTTGAAGGACAGACGGTCGTTTCAAGGTGGACAACAGTTCCCCGGTGCTTCGCTTATCATGGAGATACACTTCTGGTATGCAAAGGCTCCGGCTCTGGCGCAGTAGCATTTCTCTCTCAAGATAAGGTACACATTGCACGACAGTTTATGGCGTTGCGCCCCCATGGAGGCATGACCAAAGAGTTTTGCCTTTACCTCACACTTCATCTTTCTGAGAAAATGAAGCAATCGGCAACAGGACTGATTGAAGGCATAGATCGTAAAACTGTTTTGAATCAGCGCGTCTTTTTACCCCCCATCGTTGAGCAAGAGCGAATCGTGAAATTTCTTTCGGCAATAGAAAAGGCTTTAATAACGCAAGAGGGTGTTCTAAAGAGCCTTGTTTCTATAAAAAAGGGATTGATGCAACAGCTCTTTATATGAAGAGCTGCTGCAAAAGAGAGACTCGCATTCCAACCAACTGGCGCTCTGTACTTTCAGCATTCGCTATTTTTTTATTTAGAGTCTCAAATAGCTTTGACAAGTGCTTCTGTTCTTCCACTGACGGCAAGCATCGACGGATGCGGACAAATTGGGAATAATGGACTCTTTGCTTTTCAATAAGTGATCCAGTAGCGATGAGCTTGTAGTGAATTAGCATGGAGTACGATGTCAGATATTCTTCCCAGAAGCAAATCGTATCAGGCTCATTGACAGAGAAGATATTATAATAGCCTGAAACAGCGGCGGTATATCCGAGATGGTTAGGAGCGATTGCGCCCAGATGGGCGTTCATGGGATTATATGCAAACCAACCGGGCTTAATCATCTTGTAGTTTTCCCCCTCCTTAGTTACAAGAAACTCCCGATAATAACGTTCTGTTTTTGGCGTTATACCATCCTCAACAGTGAGGCTGACTAAAGGCGTGGATGGGGTGTTTGATGTCCTTATGGTTTGCTCGGTGAAATATTCACCTAAAGACGATTGCTGCCATTCGGGGTAACACGCTTTTCCGGTTCCTTTTCTTCCAGCGAACACTTGCTGAATGACACCTCTTTTATACTTCTTGAGGTTATCTACGAGAGATTGCTGCGCGTCGATACGACGATCTAAGGCAATGAGAAAGTCTGCAATTTTTCTTTGCTCGGCAGTATTCTCCGGCAGATAGTGTTTTGTGGCGAAGAACTCATCTGTTGGGACATTAAGTAATCCGTGATTTCTTGCCCCTTCTGCTGAAATCATATAGATTTCCTTGTACCATTTAAGTGAATCAAAGTACACCTTAATGAAGTCTGTATCGTGCTTCTTGAGCGCAAAACAGATATATAGTGTAGACAACGCTCCCATAGGATAGCGGTCTAACCGCTTTATTGAACCGAAGTCGTAACCTACGGAATAGCTCTTGTTATACGCATATTCGCCCTTTCTCAAAAGGTAATATCCGCTCATGTCTTTGCTTGCAACGGTTTTGTTGAAGTAACTGATTTGATCGACAAGACCATCTTTCGAGGATATTGTCAGGGGTAGGTCAGTTTCATTGTTGCTGTTTTTTCGTGTTACTCGTTCTGCAAAATCAGACAATTTCTCTGCTCTCCACGGCTCATCGAAGCCCGGAAAGCGGAGCTTCGGACGCTTCTCAAGACCGTTACTTGAGGATACATTTGCCATAATTATTTGCCCTCCACGTCAAAGGGGAAGTCCAGCCCCAGCTCATCAAAAAACGGTTTCAGTTCCGCATCAATATCCTTAATTTCAGATTGGAGCTTGCGGATCTCAGCGGCAACTTCATTCAAGTCAATCTCAGGTTCCGGCTCAAAGGTGTCAACATAGCGAGGAATGTTCAGGTTGAAGCCGTTCTCTTCAATCTCCTGCATGGTCGCAACATGAGCATATTTATCGACATCCTGACGGCGCTCATAGGTCTCAACAATCTTGTCGATGTCGCACTCCCGAAGGATGTTCTGGTTCTTTCCTGCTTCAAAGTTGCTGGAAGCGTCGATGAAAAGGATGTTGTCAGAGTTGCCATTGCGCTCTCTTTTAAGAACAAGAACACAGACAGGGATGCCCGTGCCAAAGAACAGATTTGCAGGCAACCCGATTACCGCGTCCAGAACATTTAATTTCTGAATAAGGTGCTTGCGGATTGCTTCCTCAGCAGCACCACGGAACAGGACACCATGCGGCAGGAGAACGACGGCTCGTCCATCCTCGTCCATGTGGTAAACCATGTGCTGAACAAAGGCAAAGTCAGCCTTGCTCTTCGGAGCGAGTTTTCCGTACTCGTTGAATCGCTCGTCCTCCATGAAGTGCATATCGGCAGACCAGTTTGCAGAATAAGGTGGATTGGCAACCTGAACACGGAACTTCATGTCTCCGAAGTAGTCATGCTCCAAGGTATCACCGTTGTAGATGTTAAAGTTGCGATACGGGATTCCGCGCAGAATCATGTTCATTCTGGCGAGGTTATAAGTCGTGGAGGTCAATTCCTGTCCATAGTAGTTTCTCACGTTGGCATAGTTCTTGAGGCGCAGCAGCAGTGAACCAGAGCCACAAGTGGGGTCGGCTGCATCCTTGACATCCGTGAGACCAAGGCAAGCAAGGCGGCAAAGCAATTCGGCAGGACCGGAAGGCGTATAGAACTCACCGGCTTTCTTGCCAGCAGTTGCAGCAAACTGACCGATCAGATATTCATAGGCATTCCCCAGTACGTCAATTTTGGTATCATCCACGCCGAAGTTGATTTCGTCCAGCGAAGCGATGATCTTTGCCATAACAGCACTTCTATCCTTGACAGTATGACCGAGCTTTGAGGAATCGAGCTGCATATCAGAAAACAGTCCGTCAAAGTCTTCCTGAGAATCGTTTCCGATTGTGGACTCCATCAGGGCGTTGATTGCACTCTGCAAGAACTCAATGTCGAAGGAACGGTTTTCTACCATCTTGACCATCTTGCGGAACAAATACTGCGGCTCGATGACATAGCCGAGATCGCGCAGTGCCTCTTCGATAACGGCAGTCTTATATTCTTCGTCTGCCCACGCCTCTTCATAACCGATACCGTCATCCTTGAGAAGATTCGCCATATACTTCTCCGTCCGGTCGGAAAGGTAGTAGTAGAAAATCATGCCCAAGATGTAGTTCTTGAACTCATACGCCTCCATGTTTCCGCGCAAGGCATTTGCCATTGCCCATAGCTTATTGCAAAGCTCTTTCTGATGAGCCTGAATCGAATTATCCATTTGTCTCTCTCCTTATTGGTATTTCTCTGTGTGCTGCCGGATGAAGTCAACAATCCGATTTACAAGGGAGCGTTTCTTCAAAAGCGGCAAGGGCTTCTCAATCCTATCTCGGATATTTCCTGCATCCATTGTGCCAGAAAACTCATATTCCGAAACAATATCCGTCAGCATAGATGCGTCAATGTCCTCAGTCTTCGCAAAGGCAACAATCTCTTCGCGCTTTGCTTCATTTTCAAAGTCGTTATAGGCTGCATCAATTTCATCCGCACTTTCCAAGCCGACAACTACACGATCCAAGAACGCTTGCAGGATTTCGACTTTCCGGAGCAACTGCGGATTATCGGTTCTTCCCAGCTCATCCTTAATGTGTTTAATATCGTAATCCTTCTGCTTGGGATCGTCGAAATGAATGTTGCGGATCAGGTTCATGATGTATGCGACATTGATCCTGTCACTCTCCATCAATTCGATGCAGAAGTCAACGTCATTCAGGACGGAGACAACCTCGCGGTCTGTTTTTTGCCTTGAGTAGAGCATGAGGTATTTGCTCTTATAGTCCTGATATTCCTGCTCGGACATGATAAGAGCATCCTGATCGAAACTGAACTCAATAAAGGTCTGCAACGATTGGAGGTACTTTGTCAGCTCACGGAAGGTCACGACAAACTTCTTCTGATCGTCCTCGTTCTGCATTGTGTCCACGGACTCCGGAAACAGAGCAATTTCCTTGAGCTTCATCACCATTTCGTTGAACTTCTCCACGAAGTATTGATACCCCGGAACAACAATGCCGGAGGTATCTTGACTCTTAGAGAAGAGTGTCAGCGCGTCATCGGTGCGTTTTTTGAGGTTGCGGTAGCAAATGATAATGCCAAAGGGCTTTGTTTCCTTCTCAACGCGGTTTGTGCGGGAATAGGCTTGCAGCAGATCATGATACTTCAAGTCCTTGTCCACATAAAGGACAGAGAGCTGCTTGCTGTCAAATCCGGTCAGGAACATATTCACAACGATGAGAATATCAAGCGACTTTGTTTTCTTTCCCTTTACTCGGTCAGAGATGTCCTTGTGATAAGCTGAGAACGTATCCGTGGAGAAATTGGTTCCGTACATCTCGTTATAGTCCTTGATGATACGCTCCAACGAATCACGGCTATGCTCGTCCTTGCCCTCGGCATCCTCATTCTGCCCGTAGGAGAAGATGCCGCTGATATTCAGGTCATGCTTGATCTTCTTGAAAATGTCGTAATACTTAACAAGGGCATCAATAGAGGACACGGCAAAAATAGCCGTATACTGTCCATTTCGGGTTTTCGCCTTGTGGTTCTGGATGATGTGATTGGCGATCAGAGACATTCGCTCATCGGACATATAGAGTTCGCCTATATCAATCGCGTCCGCGAGTGTCGGGTCATCCCAGTCGAAATCACCCTCCATTGTTTTTATGTATTCGATGTGGAAGCCCAGAACATTATTATCGAAGATGGCGTCTTTAATCAGGTAATTGTGAAGACACTCACCAAAGAGCATTTCTGTTGTTTGCGTGATTTTACCCTCAGTTTTACCGTTGACTTCAAACCGAGGTGTCCCCGTGAAGCCGAAAAACTGTGCCTTTCTGAAATGCCGCACAATGTCCTTGTGCATATCCCCAAACTGGCTGCGGTGGCACTCGTCGATGATAAAGACAACCTTCTCGTCTTTGTATGCGTCCATTACTTTCTCGTACTGAGGGCGCTTTACAGCGTTTGCCATCTTCTGCATCGTGGTGACGATAAGCTGCCTGTTCTTGTCCTTCATCTGGCGGACAAGGACATCGGTGCGATCTGTCACATCAACGGAACCAGCCTCAAACTTGTTAAACTCTTCGGTTGTCTGAGAATCCAAGTCTTTTCGGTCAACAAGGAAAATGACTTTCTTGATGTTCGGATTTGCTGCGAGGATTTGCGCCGTCTTAAAGGATGTAAGCGTCTTGCCCGCACCGGTTGTGTGCCAGATATACGCATTCCGGTTTGTGAGTGTTGCCTGACGGATCAGTGCTTCTACGGCATAAACCTGATAGGGACGCATGACCATCAAAATCTTATCGGTATCATTTAGGATGGTGTAGCGTGTCAGCATTTTAATGATGTGATCCCTTGCAAGGAAAGAAATCGAAAAGTCCTTCAAATTGGTGATGCGGACGTTATTGAAATCAGTCCAGAAGAAAGCAAGGCTATACATCAAGTCTCTGTCGGAATTGGCAAAATACTTTGTGTCAACACCGTTGGAGACAATAAAGAGCTGAATGAAATGATACAGCCCGTTGTAGGAGTGCTTCTTATAACGCATGACCTGATTGACTGCCTCGCGGATGTCAATGCCACGGCGCTTTAATTCTACTTGGATCAGGGGTAAGCCGTTTACGAGAATCGTAACGTCGTAACGATTGACGTACTTTCCAACCACGGTCGTTTGATGAGTAACTTGGAAAATGTTCTTCGTGTGGTCCTGATCAAAGAAGGACAGATATACCTTTGTACCATCTTCACGCTCAAGGACAAACTTATCCCTCAAGATTTTTGCACTCTGGAAAACTGACTTTCCGAGCATGAGGTTGAAGATACGCTCCCACTCTTTATCGGTGATAGGCGTATCCAGCTTTGGCGCATTGAAGGCTTCAAACTGAACTTTGAAGTTCTCCACCAGCGCGTCATAATCAGGAATTGCGACTGTGGTATATTCCTGCTTGGTCAGTTGCTCAATAAACTGCTGTTCAAGAGCCGCTTCGCTTTGGTATGCCATATCTTCATCTCCAATACTTGAGGATCATTTGTTGGTTGCCAGCCTGTCCTCATTTCTATTTTATCATAGCAAGTGTCCCAAATACCGGACTTATTTTCGTTTCAACTGCAAAACCACGTCACCATCATCTGTAATTTCCATTTGCATTGTTTTTAGGTACTTTGCGATGAACTGTTTTTTCTCAGACGAACTCATCTCAATGCGCGTTGCCTTCAAAGCGGCACTGAACATCTCGTTGATATTGAGCCTGACGGTTTGGTCAATATAACGCTCCATTTCTTTGAAAAGTGCGCCGAGCTTGATGTCCTCGGCATTCCCAGAGTAGAAGTCATCAATATAGCAATAAAATATCCCTGCATTCAGAAGTGCATTCTTCAAGTCCGGTCCGCAGTTCTCTCGTTCAATCATAACTAAAAAACGTGCTTCCGGCAGAGACGAGATTAACCCCCAGTAGTCGGAGTCGCTGGAAACAAGAATAAAGGAATCGACGTTATTCTTGTAGTGTTCCTGACAAGTTCGGGCAATAAGCATGACATCAACGAGTGACTTGCTTTGCTTCACCCGTTCAATCATCATGTGTTCAACATGAATTGCGGTGAAGCTGTCTAATATCCTCCATGCGGAGGCGGTATGCACATCATCAAAGAGAATGATCGACGCAATTTTTTGTGTATACTCGTGATCGAGGTTTTTTAAGGTAGCACACAGCTTGTAGGGATCAGAGTTTTCACAATCGACAACGATAACAGTCTTTTCGCTGCTCTCAATAAACTCATAAATACTTCCTTTGATATAACTCCCCGCATCTGAGACTTTGCTATATTCGGTGAAATAGTCGTTGTTCCAACTGTACAGCAAGGTAACGAACTTCTTATCATTGTAAAGAATGTTGCCGACTTCCTCCGGCTGCCAGTTTATGTACATCTGATAGGGATAAAAAAGCAAATGAGAGTAATAAATGTCGGCAGCCTCTCTTGTACCATCTTCCTTCAAACCATCAGGCATGACGAAAAGTGCTTTAATGTAATCCCAATTTATCCAGAGTGGAAAGAGCTTCTTGCAGTTGTTGATTCTATCGCAAATCAACCTGTTAATCTCGACAACGTGTTGGCACAGTTTTTTGCTGGTGTTTTTGATGAAGTTCACTCCGTCAAGACTTAGCTGGTTTATGCTTTCCTGCGGAACATATTCCGGCATACTCAGAATGGTCTCATACTGGAATCTCATGCGTTCATTGATGCGCTTGAAATTGCGCTCAATCGCAGTTCGTACAATGCAAAGATGTCTTATAATCCGAGCTGTTTTATCACTGTCCAACCGATTGTAGACTTCAACTTTTGGGGCTTCATGTTCGTTGTCAAAGATGCGTTTTGGCACACCAATCAGGTAAGCCACCTTTGAAACGATCTCGTAGGTGCTGTCTTTGTACGCTGCCCTGTCATCGGTGAGAGGGCTTGTTGCATTATCCAACACCTCATTCGGTATGGGATTTTCAAGTATACTCATGATTGCTCCTTTCCACGGAGAGCGTATCTGCTTGTTTAAGAAGCGGTGAGATTAGAAGAACGGCTGTCCAGTGCCTACGCTCTACTTTATCCGATCAGCAATGCTGTCGAGCTGCGCTGCAATTTTAGAAAAGTCGCAGTCCATGTCCAATGTCTTCACACTGATCTGATTCCCGCTCATTTGATAATCATTGTTTGGCTGAATCGCATCGTCTGTTCCCGCATATAAAAGCATACCGGAAACGACCTCATCCGGCGCGGCAGACCAGTTCTTCACATAGGTGAAAATCTGATACAGATTTCCGGAATGAAGTGTCTGCGTCATGTACGATGCCTTCATTTGCATATTGTGCGTGTAGTATTTGGCGTCGATGATGAGCGTTTTCTTTGCTGCCTTATTCGTAATCACAATGTCGGACTGCATCGTCGGCAAGAGCGTTCTGTACCCATCTGTGACTTGCCACGCAATTTGTGGAGAGTATGCTTTTAACTCTGGATGCTCACGCTGATAGTATCCGAGAATAAACTTCTCGTATAGCTTCGCCATTGTTTGATCATCTGCATAATCCATAATCTTTGTTGAGCCATCGGCTGTCGTTTGCAAAAGCCCTTTTATCACAAATCGGCAAACGGCTATCAACATCCGATATGTTTGATTATTGCGGTCATATTGAATGTCCCAGTTGATACTATGGATGTCCAATATGCTGATGCCATCAAAGAAAATCATCAACTTCCTGATCTCCTTTTTTCTGGCTTTTGAAATACTTCCACGAAGCAGCAAATCCATTGTTGTTTTGATGATTCGGTTGGGGTAGGCATCAACCGAAAACTCATCATAATTGCAAACGAGCTGTTTCTTGCGAATAACCTGTGTCTTTATGGATTCACCAATTTCAAGTTTCCCACGGGGAGACGCAAGTGCTTCCTCTCTCGAAATGTATTGTCTGATTAAGCCTCTCTTTATCTGGACAGATACTCCACGGCAGAGAATAGCAGACAGAAGTTCAGCCACATTATCAAACTCTTCGGTGGCGACATTTTTATACGCTTGCTCATGCAGCACTTGGAACGCATAAGCCAGCATATAATAAACGTTCTGGACACGGATCATTTGACTACCTCGCGTAATGTGCGGCTCCAATCCTTCACTTTAACTGCCTCGTCAAACCAGTATTCTTTCAAAAGAGGTATCAGTTCATATTCGACAACAGACCGCATCCATTCATCGTTGATGGTTGCGTTTGTACAGAAATAGCTATGTCCGATACAGAACCCCTCACCAAGCGAGTCATCGTTTGCAATTACGTCGTTAAGCTGCTCAACTGTTGCAATGAGCCGGTCAAACTTCGGGTTATTGACTTTCGTTCTGTATGCTCTGAATCCAGCAGACGAAAATGCCGGAGCAAGCTCAAAGAAAGCAAAACGACGTCTAAGTGCGTAGTCCAGCATGGCGAGGCTACGGTCAGCAGTGTTCATCATGCCAATGATATAGACGTTACTTGGAATGGAGAACTGCTCATCTGCATATAGAAGCTGCAATTCGACACCGCGTTTATCACTCTCAATCAACATGAAGAGTTCGCCAAAAATCTTGCTGAGATTGCCTCTGTTGATCTCGTCGATAATGAAAAAGTATGGACGATCATCCTCAGCCGCTTGTCTGCAAAACTCGTAGAATACGCCCTTTCGCAGTTCAAATCCTGTCTCCGTCGGGCGGAAACCCATGATGAAATCTTCATAGCTATAACTCTGATGAAACTGAACCATTTTCACACGGTTGGTGTCCTTTTCTCCCATGATAGAAAATGCCAGTCTCTTTGCTGCGAAGGTTTTTCCCACGCCCGGTGCGCCTTGCAGAATTACATTCTTTTTGGTTAGAAGCAGCGACTTGAGAACCTTATACCGATCTTCGTCCATATACACATCAGTCAGAAAATCATCAGCGGTGTATGGCTCGAAAGTGATTTCCTCGTCAGCGGCATCGTCGAAGCTGTCTTCGTGCTTGTCTCCGTCAATTATGTTTTGCAGCTTCTTGACGTAATCTGTGTAGGACGTAATATCCGTCAACGTTTTGATAGCACCCTGATCTGATAATTCCCACTCGCCCTTATCTGTCCAGCGTACCTTTCGGGTATTGGCATATTGACCGCGTTCAGGATCAAAAACATATTCGCCTTCGACCAACCCGCGACCGAGGATCTGTTTTCTGCCTTTTTTAACAAAGACGACATCACCGGGTTTCAGCTCGTTTGCAAATTGCCATGTAGCAAGAACCTGATTCTTATATGAGCCAGTATCCCCGTAGACCTCTTTCATCTTTGCCCGCATTTCTTCCTTGGAGCTATATTCCATTAGATCGCCAAGGTCAGACCAGCCGATAGCCATAATCCCTTCGGCATAATCATTCTCCCAATTTGCGGAGCCATCACCCGCTGCGTACAGCCAATAGTGTGTTGCAGTAGCGTCGGATGAAAGAGCTGTATCTGTGTTCTCCTTCGGAATGATTCCATCAAAGATTTCATCGTCGAAGGATATATCAATGTTGTTCTCTTCGACGATCTTTTTGCATCCTCTACGAATGCTGTTAGACTTGTTGCCGGTTTGCTCGTAGTAATATTTAATGTTCTCCTGAGTGGCTTTTAGAGCATTGACCATTTGCTCCTGTCCGTAGTCTTTCCCAATGTGGACGATGAAGTAAACCGTAGTTTCAGTGTTGGACCTGCGAGTGTATTTTATGCCCTTCATCATGGACGCAAAGAGCATGATCGTCAGCTTGTGCGAGGTTTCTCCAAAGCACGGGACCTCCTGACACATGGCTTTTACAGCAGCGTCCATCTCCATTGTGCCATCATAAACCATCTTAGCATATTTGTAGACAATGACTTCGCAGTCATATTCATAACCGATATACGTCTTGACGCCGCCCTTAGAATCAATAAATTCTTTCAGCCGCTTCAAATCTCTATAATACTGTGCAGTGCGTTCGTCTGCTCGATCAGACATTACTTCTTGTTTTAGGTAGTCGAAGATTTCGCCTTTCGCTTTCTCCATAGAGGCATCACTTTCAAAACACTTCCAGAAGGACAGCGCAATAGTGTTTTGATACAGATAGAACGCATCGGAAACATGGGTGCTGATAGTCGTGTCAGCCCAGTCTGGGTGAGTTTCCCGTAAGTATTCTCTGTATTCTTTTCGGACTTTGCTTATCGTTACGCCAATGTCCATCTGTTATCCTCCTTGTATTATAGAGTAGTAGTTATTAGAGCCCCTCTCCCAGGGCTATGTGCTACACTGTAAGGGATGCTGTGGATTGGTGTTGTCCTCCTACCAGAAGATGGTTTAAGAAAGGTTCCAACCACAGCCCTTTGCAGTTTTGTTAATCAGTTAAATACCGCCAGACGGTTTATGTGGAACAAGGCTACAAGAGCAAAGTGTTCTGTGGAGCAGCATCACAATCTTACCGTTGGAGGTTTTATCATGGTAGTTTCTGTTGGCATTGATGTCTCAAAGGACAAGCACGACTGCTTCATTCTCAACTCGGAAGGTGAAGTCCTGGCAGATGTGTTCACCATTCCCAACAACATGGATGGTTTTACCTGCCTGCTTCAGAAAATCCGGGACTGCACCACATCCCAGGACAAAATAAGAGTAGGGCTTGAGGCGACCGGACATTACAGCTACAACATCCTTGGGTTTCTTCTTGACAACGGTCTGGCCACCTATGTCTTGAACCCTTTGCGCACCAATCTCTACAGGAAAAGTCTCAGCTTAAGAAAGACAAAGACTGACCGTGTGGATGCACGAACGATTGCAGCTATGCTTCTGTCCGATGTAGGCCTCAAGCCCTACACAGACACAGCATACCACAACGAGGAGCTAAAGTCACTCACAAGATACCGTTTCGACAAGGTGAAAGAACGAGCCAAACTGAAATGCTCTGTTTCCAGGCTGGTCTGCATCCTGTTCCCAGAGTTGGAAAATCTGGTACCGTCCCTCCATGGGGCTTCTGTCTATGCCTTGCTGGAAGAGTTCCCTGGCGCCGTTCAGATCGCCGGGGCGCACCTGACACGACTGAAATCCCTTTTGACTGACGCCTCCAGAGGCCGTTACGGGCGGGACATGGCCCTGGACATCCGGGATGCTGCCAGGAATTCCATAGGCTCCAGAATGCCTGCCAAGTCCCTCGAATTGCAGCATACCATCCGGCTTATCCGGGAACTGGACGCTGAAATTGAGGAAATCGAAACAGAAATCCAAGCTATGATGGATGAACTGCACTCTCCGATCACGACCATTCCGGGCATTGGCTGTCGCATGGGGGCTATGATCCTTGCCGAGGTTGGGGACTTCTCCCGCTTTGAATCTCCCGACAAGCTGCTTGCCTATGCAGGGCTTTCACCATCGACCTACCAATCCGGACAGCTCAAGAACTGCTATCCGCACATGGAAAAACGCGGCTCCAGATACCTTCGCTACGCCATTTACAACGCCACCAAGTATGTCTGCTTATGGGACCCGGCCTTTGCGTCTTACCTTGCCAAGAAACGAGCGGAAGGCAAGCATTACAATGTTGCAATCTCCCACGCGGCCAAGAAACTGGTACGGCTCATCTTCGCTCTGGAGAAGTCCAGACAACCGTACCGTCTGGTAGCCTAACTTACTCTTGCTGGCATCCGGGGTCCTAACGGACCTCTACTTTGCCATACTCTTTTTGAACCATCTGTTTTTGTACCACCGCCATTCATTTTGGGGGTTGACTTCTAATAGTTAATCTTTTTTTGTAACAGTCCTGCTACGCACAAACATTTAATTCGTCTCCACTGGTATATAAAAAAGCCGCACGGGAAAAGGACCTATCAGTTGTCCGTCCGCACAGCCTCACAAATATCTCCAATGTCACAATTCAAATAGCCGCAGATGCGCAGCAAAATAGAGAGGGACACTTCTTCCCCCTTATTCAGTTTCGTCCATGTTCCGGATGCAAGGTTAAGCTCTTGCCGGAAGGTGGACTTCTTTATGTCTCGTTCTATCAGGAGCATCCAAAGTTTTTTGTAGCTGATTCCCATGATACGCACCCCTTTACTCATCCGCTAATCATGACTTCCATTCTATTATACACGAAAACCTCTTTGAATGCAATTATCTCATGCACAAGTTCACAAAAAAGATGCAAGTTCTTGATGGTTTTGATTTTCAAAAAGGGAAAGGCAGTTACTCATGAAAACTGCCTTTCCTTTTCTCTTTATTCGCGCTGAGAATTGCGTTGATACTCTTGGTCGCGCTCTGCGCTTGGCTTGAGGAAATCGTCCACGTTTGCCTTCAAAGTGTCGATCATCCGAGCTTCCTTTTTGAGCCTCGCACGTTCGTCATAAAGCCGCTGCTGCTCTTCAAGAAGTCTCTGCTGTTCCGCTTGGAGCGTCTTCAAGCTCGGCAGCTTTTCATCGCCTTGCATGGCAAGCAGTGTACTCCGCGCCGCCTCAAAGATCACAAGCTCTGCTTCGTGCTTTGCCTTGAAACTCGGCTTGTCTTTCGCCTTCTGGAAGGCGTCATATACGGGCTTTAGGTGCTGGTAGTTGGAGATGTTTTTGATAAGCGGCTGGACTTCCCGCAGACGTGCCTCAACGTCTTTCAGCTCCTTGCCGGTGCGGTCATAGGAGCTGTGAACGTCCTCAACCTTCTTCTCAAGATCGGCGTATTGGAGCAAGTTGTTTTCCGTGAGATAGTTGAGCGTCCGCGCCGCTTCCTTGAGAATTGTGAGCTTGGCTTTATACTCATAGCCCTTGCTGTCGATGAGCCTGATCCGCTCCTGAATATCTCCGATAAGGGAGATGCCCTTCGGCGTGGCTTGTCTCTGGCTTCTTCGGGGCGTCCGTCCGGCAATCCGCTCCTTGATGCGTTCCTCGGTGTAGTTCTCTCCGATGGTTTTAGACCGGGTAAACCGCTCCTGACCTTCAGCGCGAAAGGAGATGTATTTGCCGGGTTTGATTTCATAACCGGCTTCCTGCATGAGTCGCAGAAAGTCATCGTAGTCCTTTGCTGTGATGACAAGCCGGTCGATGGTCTGCTTGAGCTTTTGCTTCCAGCTCGTGCCACGTTTGGCTTCGGTATATTCCTTGTAGTCCATGCCTTTGTTCTGCGACGGAGGGATCACAGACAGCCCGTGTTCCTTGCATATCTCATCACTGAGTTGACGCAGCTCCCGATAGGTTCTCTTGTTGCTCCGGTAGGCATGGAAGTCCACATAGTTCACGGCATTGAAGATGATGTGATTATGGCAATGTCCCTTGTCGATGTGGGTAGCAATCACATACTCATACTTGCCCTTGAGCCATTCGTCCGCAAGCTGTTTCCCGACCTCATGAGCTTCTTCCGGCGTCACTTCACCGATGTCAAACGACTGGATAAGATGACGGGCAAGCACCGTCGGCATCTGCATTCCTTGCTGCACTGCAAGGTTTCTTGTCCACTCAAATTCTTTCGCCGCCGCGTCACTTGCAGCACACCCGTAGGACGAAACATAGAAAGCATCGTCTGTCTTCTGCGGGTCGAGAATGTAGGCAATAGCCTTGTTTACAGTTCCTCGGATTGGCTTGATTTTAGTAACTGCCATATCTCACCCTGCCTTTCTTTCAGTTCTGCAATATCGTCCGCATAGAAGTGTCCAGTGGAGTTGATGCGGCGGCAAATCTGATTGATGTTCGAGGCAACACGGCTGACAGCGGCGGCAAGTTTCTTCTGCTGCGTATAGTCCACCTTGATGATATAGCCGTCAATCGCCATCTTCCGGAGATATGCTCCCATGTTCTTTGTTCCGAGCTGCGCCATCTTTGCCTTGATGATTCTTTTCTCATCGTCGGAGACGAAGAAGAGTATCTGATTTGGTCGCGTCCTGTTTGCCATAGGCGGTCCGTCCTTTCGTAAAGGAAGAGGGTTTGGGAGACTTCTCAACAAGCATTTTTTCGATTAAGGGGAGGGTTTCCTTAATCGGAAATCGCCGTGTGTATATACACCGGCTGTGCTTGCTATTCGCTAAAATCGTATTCCCTCGCAGAGACTCCCCGTAAAATACCCCTTCACTTTACAACGGACTTTTTTTATTCAAAATAGGGGGTCGTGGTACAAAATATTTATTCGATCAGGTGATTCCCCATGTAAAAGTCACGGTGTCAGATACGTCAATATCGTCTGGCTCGATCTCAGGAGCGGCACACTTGCTCATCGCCATAAGAGGCTGAATGCAGTCCTCGACATCGTAGGTTGTTCTGGAAAATACATTGAGTTCGCCCCAGTTATAGTCGATATTGAGTAGCTGCCCCAGCGCATTGCCAGACACCTTGCAAAGAATCTCCGCCTTCGTTTTGGCATTCTCTGTCGCGTTGATCAGCAGTTCTTCGCTGATCCTTTCAGGATTTTTTACGGTGAATGCAATGCTGATTTCCGGCTGCGCTCCGCAATTCGCAATCGCAGAAATGACCTTTGCAAGCTGCTTGCTGTCAAAGTTGAAGGCAAGTTTCAGATGATAGCTGCAAGCGTATCCCGCAAACTCCCGTTTGTAATTTCCTTGCCGATCCTTGACGTTCTCATATCTCGTCTGGACATTAAAGCTCGTGGTCTTCAAGTCGCTTTTTTCATAGCCGACAAGGACTGCGGCATCCTGCAATTTTTTGATTCTCTCGGAAGCCTCCGTCATCGCTCGATCATAGGTTTCGGAAATGGCTTCGATGTTCAAAGAAAGGACAATATAATCCGGTCTTGCGGAGACGTTGCCTGTCCCTTTTACGGTGATTGTTCTCATTACTTTCTTCCGTCCTTTCTGGACTCGTAGTCCTCGTCGATACGCTTTTTCCAATTCGTACCCAGAGGTACGCTGCAACGGACAGCGGAAACCGCTTCGCTCAGGACCTCATAATTGAGCTGCGTTCCCTTGTGGTCAGAGTGGTAGTTGACCGCTCGGTCTGCACCAATTCCGAAATGCCTTGCCGTCTCAACTGCGTCGATGTTTGCACCGAGGAACAGAAACTCCCAGCCGTACTTTTCCTTCTGTCGCTCAATCATCTTCTTGACCTTCTCGCTGTCATAACGGCGGCTTGCATTCTCCATGCCGTCCGTTGTGATGACGAA
>ENA-OPAL01000497-OPAL01000497.1-human-gut-metagenome-genome-assembly--contig:-NODE-497-length-31061-cov-4.256757_pt1 | contig 31061 bp, 26 predicted proteins | sample MGYA00241057_ERZ501430 | MGnify/ENA primary metagenome ERZ501430 (study PRJEB25962, sample SAMEA2042506) | human gut metagenome | biome: human gut; feature: human-associated habitat; material: faeces...
GCTCTTCTGCTGCCTCGCCGCCGGAAATGACCCCGGATCACAGGAAATATCCGACCAGGAACAGATGGAATATATCCAGATGTGGATGGAACATAAAAAGCGGAAAGCCTGATGGTTTTCCGCTTAAATGTTATCATACTGTGCCAGCATCCTGAGATATATCTCCAAATGCTCTTTCTTTTTATTTGAACACTTACGATACAGATATACTAATTCCTGTTCTTTTTCATTCAACTCACTCACCATACCAGGTACCCTGCTCTCTTCCAAAAGAAGATCCGAAATTGAAATATCCAAAGCATTACATATCTTGTAAACCGTATACAAATACGGCTTCGTCTTCCCAGTCATCAGTTCATGTAGCGTAGACGGTGAGACATCCGCCGCTTTTGCCAAAGCATAATACGACATCCCATATCTTTCGCATAAATCATGAATGTTCTGGATAAGTTCCTCACATTTCATTTCCGGACGGTAGCGTTTAGAATCGGTATCGCTGCTTTCCTGTAGTAAGTTCTCCTGTGGCTGTTTCTTTTGCATTTTCATGCACCTCTTTCATACGTATTGATGCAGAAAACAAATTCTGTCATAATGCATCTATAATATATACGTAAGAAATGGAGAAAAATCACAGTGGAATTAAAAAACTTTTTAATTAAAACTTAATCGATTTTCGTGCTTTTGCCTGACTTTTCTTTCTACGTATTACATTTTTTCTCGCAGGCTTTGTCATCTTTGAATTAAGCAATCCATTAATCGGCTCTGTTCCTAAAATGGACGCTGTCGTAAACTCTCCATCATTATAACGCGAGGTAATTAGCGACTTTTCAATGTGGACCATTGTCTTAGTCTCCCTTCTAACATATTCGTTTCAAATTGTTTTCTTCATACATTGCAAACTCTTTTTCCATTGGCAATTTTCGTCGCAAATGCACATAACTATTCGGATCTGCCGGTCCTCGATATGTCACAGAATCTCCATTACGTACTGAAATGACCGATTCAAAAATATGATGTTTTGCAGACGTTGCATCCAAAACAATCTCACCCAAAATTTTATGATTCATATAAGTCTTACTCGTACCATACTCACAGACCCATATAAATTTTGGTAACGCAATCTGGCTATAAAAAACTTTCTCATTTTCTGTAACTGCACTATTTATTCTAAAATTTTTATACGATTTGGATGTTGTTAAGAACAGCCGAATGACAAGCTCATATGGTGGATTCAAACCATTCCTGTTTAATCCTTCCACAACACCATAATACGACCTGTCAAGCAAGTCAACAGCTATTTCATAAGCATCCTCAGCCGCCATAAATACATGCTTATAAAGCGGAACTACAAAGCTTTCAATTTCATATTCGATTGCGTTTTCTTTCTCACTGAATTTTAAATCATCAAGAGATTTTATTTGATACGGCGAAGAATGATCCTCCAATATAACATAACCAGAACAATTTACCCAAGATCCAATAAGGTTTAATCTATTGTACTCTGTTTTATCATCATTGTCAATTAAATACTTTTTGGTAGTCTGCATTCGGGATAAAAAGTCATCCCTTTCTCCAATATAGTTTTTTCCTATATTTTCCTTCAATGCATGCCCAATACAGGTAATGCAATGATTGTCTCCCTCTTTATTCCCTTTTTCCCTTAAATTAATTAGCACCGGAATTCCTGATTCTACATAAAAATGCAATATTTCCTCAAAGTTCGGGGCTCTCCGATATTGCTCATAACTCTTCATAAATTCACCATCATCATACTCCGATCTTTTATAGTATATTTTAGGTGCCAATCCACATTTCATAAATACATGAGATTCCTGTTCTACTGTCAATCCATCAGACGGCAGTAACCTCACATCTGACGTATCCATAACCGATTCAAACATTTCACTTGGCAATATAGTTCTATAATTTTTGTACCGATTTCCAAAGTACTCCATAATCTGCCAAATATTTACCTCAGCACAGGTCATCACCTCACTATCTTGTCCACTAAACGGAAAAGCATTCAGTGAATAAATTTTTCCATAAACGGACATTTCAAATTTAGTTGTTCGGACATAGCAAGAAGGAAGTTTCAATTTGAATGGATCAATAAGTGTTCTACCTAATGTCTGTGTTGGTTTAATAACGACCATTCCAATTAAATCATTTTCAATTCTGTCATGTATTTCTTCATCATCACTCAAGAGCTCTTTTTGTCCATGTGTATTTTTTATGAAAATCAATCGTTTTGTATTTCGCGATATACCAAAATGTTTTTTTGAAAAAAACGAATAATATTCATCACGATAAATAGAATCCACATAATATCTGTCATATACAATTGTCAAAGGAAACGGCATCAATTTTACCAGCTCTTTCAACCCTTCTTCTATTACGGGACTCAAAATATTTTTCATTTCACTATCTGTTTCAGACACAATTTGTAAAAATCCCCCAAAATCATTTTCACAATCAAGTGTAACTGTTTCTAACATCTGTGGTTCAAAATCAATCAATTCATTTTTCTCATTTATTTTGTTCATGACTTTATCTTTAACTCCACTGTTTTTTCACTTTTTTCATCATAAAAAATAGTAATCTCATCAAAGGAATCTACTCTTACAACTTTTTTAATATGCCCATCCATTGAATTAACATTATCATCAACCATTGGATTACCTTCCAAATCATACTTCTGACTATATCCTAACAAAACATACGGGTTTTCTTTATCTTCCGATAACTCCAGCAACACTCCATCCAAGTTATATTTTTTCTCTAAATTAGTCAGCCTTAACCAAACTGGTTTCCTGGGATCATCTAATATATTATACCAAAACGACTCTGAAATTGTTTTTCTTCTAAAATTTTTTGTAAGATATTTTTCTAATTTAGGTGCACAATAATTCCTTATAAATGCTGACACAACACCACAAACAAAGCTAAATACTACAAGTACACAATCTCTCACATAAATATTACGCAAGCCAAAATCATACGGTATAGCAAGCACGATAGTATTCATCAAAAATCCCAAAACAAGCATTATAGAAAAACTTATTTCTGATAAAAAGTCAAATCTATCATCCAGCAATAAATAGAATCCACATAAAAAAATGTAACCACACGCTAAATACAATATTGCTGTTGGTAAAATTTCAAACAAATCTTTCATTTTGTTTCCTCCTCCCTATTTATGGTGACAGATTCCTGCTTTTCATCTAAAGAATTTATCTCTCGCTCTTTTTTTCCTGGTGGATTAGGTCTCTTTGTTTCTACCCCGTCTCTAACTACTATATATCCCTTATTTTTTCTTGACGTCTTCTTTTTCTTTCCCATATTTATCTCCCATTCTTTTTAACATATTTAAAAATATATTTTATTATAACATCTTTCTCTTATGTCCCCACATTCGTTATTCCAAAATATTCATTCTTTATTTCGATAATTCATATAAAAAAAATGGCACTCGCCAGGCAGTAGACAAAAAAAGAGAAAGCCTCTCGACTTTCTCTTCTTATAAATAATCATTCACCAACAGCTATTCCGTTTTATCCTCTGCCGGGGTCTGATCACTGCCTTCTTCTGAACCGTCTTCGCCAGCGTTGTCTTCTGTATTTCTGACTACTGCATCTTCCGGTGCATCGGTTGGCTTTGTAATTGTAATGTTTCCAAGATCTTCTACCGTCTCCTGCTGTGAAAGAGTTGCCTTATAATCATCACGCTCAGCTCTTTTGGATCTGTTTACCTTCACCATCATCGCCAGGCATACAATCAGAATGACAACCAGAATATAATATCCTGCAGAAGACAAAAAGCTCTTTCTATGTCTGTGTTTATGCTGTGACATACAAGTATCCCTTCACATTATTCTGCAGCTGTTTCAGTATCTGCAGCTCCTGCATCTGTAGTCTGTGTTTCAATTTCATTTTCATCTACAGCACTTTTATCAAGAAGTGTGATTGCTCCAAGGAATGGAAGTGTAACTTTAAGTTCACCTGTTACAGGGTCAATTTCATCAATTGTGATAAATACAACTTTTCCTGTTTCCGGATCAACCAGCATCAGAAGCAGATCTTCTGCTTTCTTTTCTTTTGCAGCATCAATCTTAACCTTTACTTCAAGATCACCATTAGTCTTATATGTAATCTGATCACCAATCTGCTCTGCAATGTCGATAAACGGTGTAGTAAACTTGTACTCTGTAAGGTCAACCTTTTCACCAGATTTTGTCTCTACATTAGTAACATCTTCTACGTTCATCTCTTTCAGTACTTCTTTAACTGCTTCGATGGTCGGTTTTGTATTCTCATCATTAACTGTTTTCAGAAGAGTCTTTACAGTTTCATTTGATGTGTAGTTGTCTAAAGTCTTCTCGTCTGTTACATCAATAGTGCTAACTACGAGTTTTGCTCCCTCAGGAACATTTGTAGAAACAATCTGCGGTTCTTCCGGAATAATCTGTCCAATACTCGGACCAGCAAATACTGTTGCTGACATGCTTACTACCATTGCTGCGATTACACCTAACATTACTTTTTTCTTCATATTAGCTATGCCTCCTTAATTTTACTTGCACATTTACTTCTATAACAAGACATTATATATGTCCGTCATACTTTTTCATAAAACAGATCAATAATCAATTGCTGCAGTGCCTCTTCATCCGGATAAAACTCATCATGAATCTCACCAGCCTGATCCTGACCCTCTAACTGAACAAAACTCTCATCTGTAAGCTCTGTTTTTTTCAAAAAGCTCACCAGCCCAAGATACTGATTTCTGGTAACGCTTGTCTGTAAGTAATCTTTCATGGAATCCAGAGAATCCCACATCTTTTCCAACTGACTCTGATTCAGTGACTTTATTTTATCCGCATACGCAAGAGCATATGTCTTCTGGCGCTCCATACGGCCATCATTACTGAAATCTATTGTTGTATCTCTGTATTGCAAAAATGGTTTAATCGTTGTATCATCCAGAGTCACCTGCGCGCCTTCATAAAATTCCGGATATTGTTCTTCCAGATCACTATTTGGAACTGTAACAGTAACTCCACCTACCAGTTCATTGATATAAGGCATGGAATCCTGATTTGTCACAACATAACGGTTAATCGGCACCCCACCAAACAATAATGAAACTGCCTCACAGAGATTATTACAGCTGACTTCTCCACCGTCTCCATAAGTATACGCATATCCAATATGTGTTTTGTAAAGTCCCATATCCGTACCATCCAGAGAATATTGACGTATATCTGTCATCGTATCTCTGCTTACAGAAACAACCGATATCCTGTTCTTCTTTTCATCCATAACCACAAGCTGAATGCTGTCTGCCCTGGCTTTATTGCCATACTGAGCTTTCGCTTCCATCTTACCGGTAGAATCCACTCCTGCATACAGGATACTTGTAATCAGATTATTGTAGTGATATTTCTCACCCTTATATGTAATATCCCTGTATCCACTTCCTGTATTATTGGAAGTTCCTCTGATATCCATCGCCTTCTGATTCTGAAGCTGCCTGTATATGCCTGCAAAACCAACCAACAAAACCGCAACACATACAATCACGCTACCGATAATCCGTCTTCTTCGAAGCTTTTGTTGTTGACGATGATGACGATGATGCCGATGGTGATGATGGTGGTGATGACTACTTCTTCGATTTTCCATTCTTCTTTTTCCTGTTTACAGAATTCTTACCCTTCTGGTCACCTTTATCTTCCTCACCATAGCCGTATCCATAACCATAACCGTATCCATATCCATAACGTCTTTCAGTAAGCTTCACTTTGTTTACAACAGCGCCCAGAATGTTGATACCCGCATACTCCATCTGACGTCTGGCCTTCTCAGCCTGCGCGCGTTCAGTAAGACCGCTCTCTACTACAAGAACAGCACCATCACACTGTTTAGCAATTAAAAGGCCATCAATAACCAGATTCAACGGTGGTGTATCCACAATTACATAATCATAAACGCTCTTTAAAAACTGCATCAGTTCCTGAAACAATGGTCCGGAAACAAGTGCACTCGGATTCGGGGCCTTCGCTCCCGTAAAGATCATATCCAACCACGGGTCATCCGTGTGATAAATAATCTTCTCCTTAGCGGCTTCTCCACAAAGATATTCGCTGAGTCCTTCCTTATCTCCCAGGATATTATATCTGACCTGTGTCGTAGAATTTCGAATATCACCATCCAGATAAAGAACTCTCTTCTCCAGGCTCGCCATACTCTTTGCAAGCCGGAATGCAATAGACGACTTACCCTCATGCGCCAAAGAACTGGTAACTGCAACAGCCTTAATATTGTTTCCACTCAGCTGCACATTGCCTCGCAGAACATTGATTGCTTCATTTACTCCAAATGGTAGTTTACCAAGCTCAGGTTTAATTACCTCTCGCTGCTGTCCCATAGGACGATTCTCTCGGAGCAGGTCATCAAACAGTTCACTCATTCTATCATCTCTGTCCATAACTTACTTCTTCATCTCCTCATAATATGGTACAACTGCAAGAACCGGCATATGCAGATCTTTACGAACATCTTCTTCGGTCTTCAGTGTTGTATCTGTCATAAATTTCACACAAATCAGTCCACATGCAAGAACGATTCCAAGTAATGCTCCCATCGCAACATCTTTAGCCAGACCGGAAGATACTTCCTCCACAGCTTCTGCCTCTGAATAATCAATAACCGTAGGCTCGCTGCTTCCAATTACCTGATAAATACGGTCGATACCAATGTTCATGAGAGAGTTTGCAATATCTCTGCACAATTCAATATCTCCACATGTCACACTGATCTGAATAATATGTGAATCCTGCGGATTGCTGACATTTACAAGCTTTGATAACTGCTTATAATCCAGATTCAAGTCAAGATCCTTAATTACCTGCTTTAACACATTACGGCTTTTAATAATCTTCGCATAATCTTCTGTCAGTTCAGAACTGATCTGCAAATCCGAAACAGAAATCACAGATTCATTACTGGTGATAAAAATGGAAGCATCTGCCTGATAAGATGGCTTCATAAGAAACGTATGATACAAACCAAATACAAATGCTCCAAGAAGCATTGCCAGGAAAATCACTTTCCATTTATCAACCAATACCCAGAACAGTTCCTGCAGGTCAATCACATCTCCCTGCGGTCGAACCGATGCCGGTGCCATCTGAGAAGGTGCTGATGCCATCGTTCCCTGAGCAGATGCAGAAGTTCTGGTCTGGAAATTTCTTTCTCTCTTCTCCATATACTCTCCTCTCGCTAAATTTCTGAATATATTTACTTTGTCTTTTCGACAAATCCTGACATATTATAGCATATTTATTTTTGGTTGAATGAAAAAGTAACTTCCACCATACATTGGCACAGGTAAAATAAGACCTTTTTGCAGGACTAACATCCATATAGTTCTGGATTATTCGTAAAAATTAACATATAATAAGGGCAGAAAACAAAGCTTTTTCTGGAAGATGGGCATGATTTTGGGACCACTGAAAGTACTTTTGAAAAAGTAACTTCCACCGGCCTGATTATGAAACCAGCACCGGAAATGGATCTTGCAGTTACTTTTTCAAGAGTGATGGCTTAAGGATCACCTGGTTGGCGGGAATCCTTTCCAGCTGGCAGAGGTCCAGCAGTTTTCTGTCTATCAGCAGCAGAGCCAGTTCAAACGGGGTGCAGCCGTTTAAACTGGCTCTTGCTACGCTATTGATGTGGTTGGTGATCAGAGTTACCTGCTCCTGGTCCAAGCCTGCGAATGTCGTACCTTTGGGGATAATATAACGGATGAATTCATGATTTTTTTCCAGACGTCCCTTCTGCCAGGAAGCCATGGGATCGCAGTAAAAGACACGGGATAGAAGTTCACCTTCAGGCCGTTCAAAAATAGCTGGATCTTTGAATGAGGCACCATTGTCTGTAAGAATGACCGGAAAGAGTTTTCGATATAGCTCTGCTCCCAGATGGGTATATATTCGCTGAAACACATCTTGTACGTTGTCCTTCCTGTCAGCCTCCATAAGAAAAATAAGCATAAGGCTACAATTACGGAAAAGCATGGTCAACAGTACTTGTTCTGATTTTCCCCCGGCACCTTCCACCACATCTAATTCCACCACATTTGTATCTGGAAACTTTTCCAGATATCTCTCAAAATCCTGATAGGATCTGTCTTTTCTATATCCAGTGTTGTCAGGTTCTCTGCGGACCTGCCGACGTTTTTTGTAGCGGACCTTCCGGGGAAGGTCGAGGTTGATTGCAGTGAAGTATCCCTGGTCTATATAGTTGTAGAGGGTCCTTATAGAACAAGGGACGGATTCCTGATTAGAAGCAAAGATATGGGACAAAGGCTGTCCCTGCAGAAGCAGAGGGGAAACCAGACGGTCCAGCTGTTCCAGGGACTCAGGAGTCTGGTTAATCCCAGACCGTGAAGAAGATTTTGTTTCACTGTAAATATCGTTGGCATAATTGGCCCTGTAGAAATAGAAGTCGTGGGAACAGTTGCGTATCTGAGGGCAGTCATTACACACGTAGGGGGGCTTTTTTAACTTTTCGCAGAGTCTGGGAGTAAAGTCAGGACAATACATGGAACAGCGCTTAGGGCGGCATTTCCAGCATAAGGAATTACAAGTCTGATTCCCGCAGATATGCTGCTTTACACAGTTCTGAAAATGCTCGCATTCTGAGCGCTTCCGCTGGGTTTCGTTTTGAAAATGAGGAACCCGGAAAAGGTGACGCCGAATCTCCTTGGAAATGGTAGAAGAATCCTTGTTGATTCTGCAGGCAATCTGCGTGAAATTTTCCCCACGGCTGATACCATGTTCAATGGCAGCACGATCAGCAAGGGTAAGGTGTTTTTTGTTTCCAGTAGCTTTAGTAGACATAAATGAATCCTCCTATACAATAAAAATATCCCATTTCCGGTAGTTGGAGGATATGACCAGGGAGGAGCCCTGGTATTTCTTATAGAATAAACGATTGCAAGACTAACTTCCACCCCCAGTTCCTAATGTAGAGCAAAACAGACTAAAGGTGGAAGTTAGTTTTTCATTTAAGGCATATTTATTTTTGTGTGTCATCGGATATCATGTATTTTTTCGAGAAATTCTAATCTGTGCCACTCTGTTTATCTTATCCAGCAAATATATCTTGTCTCTTTCTGACGCAGTACCTTGTTCCAGTTTTTTTATAATATATTTTTCGCCAATTCCCAGATCCTGTGCCATCTGGTATAAGATGCCCAAAACAGAAACTCCAGTTCCAATGCCCGGAATGAAACCACCCGCCGAAAGGACATAATTCCATGCCATCCCCGCATCCATCTTTTCCAATCCAGCCTCTGCAATTGCATTATTGTATTCTTTTACCTTTTCCGTGCGCTTTGCCGAATCAAGAGAAGCCAGATCTTCCAATATTCTTTTCAGCGTATGCGAAGTATGATATTTTTTCTCATATGCCAGAATATGTTTCATATCTACAGAATTTTCTGGTTTCAGCAAATAGATACACTGTTTCTCTTCATCAACTTTCTTACTGTATTCTTCTATATTTTCCAATTGACCTTTTCCCAGGTAATTGTACATATTCAAAATATTGCCAAGAATTGTTGCAACTCCTGCATCTGAGTAGCTGCCGCTATCATTCTCTAAATAAAACGGGAAATAGGTAGACTGAAGTGCAGTAGCAATGTGTATGGACGGAGCATTTACTGTCAGTTCAAACTCTATATTTTTACGGTCCCTTTCTGGAAGACGCACCAGCTTATTTACCCCTATAGCAGATAGTGCAGACGGACCATAACTTGTCAGCATTTCAAAACTCTTTATTCTGGTTCTTATCGGCCATAAAAGCATATCTGAAAACATCTTTATCTGTGGATTTTGAGTTTTTATGCTCATTTTACAGAGTTCCTGCAGAAACTCCTCTTTTCCCTTCCAGATTTCCATGTATTGTTTTTCAAGTTCGCAATAATACATCGCCAGCAGGGCATTTATTCCTCTTTTTGAAACAACACAGTTCGAATCTATACCATATAAATCTTCCAGAATTTTCCTGTTATATCTATTCTCTGTGTTTGGCAGCAAAAGCACCAGCTTTTTCTGTTCTACCAGTTCGTATAAATCCTGTATCATCAAATGCTGCTGTTCAAGAAATTTGTCAAAATTCATATCCAACGGAAAGGCTATGTAAACTTTATCGTACAGCAATACTGCGCTTCGAATATTAATATTTTTATTTTGCCATACTCCAAAATCCATATAGCATTTTGTCTGATCCGGATCCCAAAAACGCAGAGACTCCCTGGTCATATCACCAGAGTATATCTTATTTACATTATCAAACCAGAATTCAGAATCTTCTACAGAAAATTTGTAATGACTATCTGTACATGCCAAGTTGACCTCATTCACATATAAAGGGTCTGGCAGATTCTGATCTGCATATATTTTCACATCCGAAAAACCGATCTGCATATTCAGCACAAAATCTTTAATCTCTGTTTCCTTTTCCGATGATATCTGTTTTCCCAGACATATTTCCAGTCTTATGCCATCTTCATGGTACACTTCTACCTTTCGAAAATCAGTATCTGTAAAACGACTTATGAGCAAACTTTCCAGCATCCTGAATGTAAGAAAAAATCCCTCGTTATCTGTAACATTCGCTAATGGGGAAATTTCTCTGATACTATTCTCAGGTTTCTCGCTCACTACTTCTACCCAGTCACCCACACTACGAATACTGCTGTCAAAATTTTGTTTTATTTCTTGGTACAATTCTCTGTAATTCAGAATCTGTATGCTGTACTGTCCTGATTCCAGTAAATATATTCTGGTCTCCAGGCCATAATACTCCATTCTCAATCTTAAGTCCGTACGTTTTATACGTCCACAGTGGAAAAGGGCGGCCTGCATATTTCCATTAATTCCGTTACTCATTTTTCTCACCCTTCACTAAAGCGCCCTCTTTGTAAGTTCGCGCCCTCTGCTGTCAAAAGCTCTTGCATAATGTACCTGACACGCTTCATCATTTATCTTCATATAAAAATCGCAGAAGCCAAAAAATTCTTGACTTCTGCCAGTGTTGTTATCCCTTTTAATTTCCTCCGTAAAAGTATTATTAACTTTCTAGAAAATATGGAGTCATTAACCTTCCCATTTATATCGTAATTTATACTCACTATATGCCCTATAATTAAGATACTTTTCTTTTTGCAACCTCCCTATAACAATATATGGCATTACATTCTGCGATTTTGCATATTTACAAATTGCTTCAATAGAAAAATCTCTTCTTTGAACAAAGATTTCATAGCTTTCTGGAGATAAAAGCTTATTACCTGCAAAAACATCTGCTGCTAATTCCTTATCATAGTTAAATGTCGAGGCAAACGGAACATCTATGTTTTCACTGATAAAGTTATTACACTCCCCACAACATATTTCAGTTGATTCATAGAGACCCCCAAGTGCATTTTGTATTATATGTTCATTGCTAGATATCTCTATTTTTTTCCACAATAAACACAATATTCTCTCACATTCTATGTTTTCTTCATATTTTTATCCAAAAACTTTTCGTTGCGTCAAAACCTCCGGCTATATGATTCATCCCCCCTCAAATCTACAGTATGTACTGGTATCGTAAAACACCAGTTTATTCTTATTTTATAGATCTCTTACTTGCTTTTTAATGGTGTCTGGCCCCAATCACCCATTTGCACCATCTATAAACAATAATTCTAAATGCTGAATCCTACCCATTCCATTACTAATAAGGATTTAATTTTCACGCGCTCTCATCCTCCTCGATAAATTTTTTATCCTTGTGTCACTTTAACGCCATCTACATGTAACGCCTGTTCTTGTTGCTTTCTCCCAAAACTCTTTCTGGGTAACTTTTGTCTTTTATTAGATATATTTACTGTATCATTGCCTTTTTGATTTACTTCAATTCGAAACGTATTATACGGCATTTTATCAATATTCGATCCAAAACTAATCTTAACCTCTCCAACTGTCATTGGAACAAACATTTCTCCTTCTGTTTTCATCTTTGACAGGGCATTCTGCTGAACTTTAATAACCTGCACTCGTGTCTTTTCATCAGGAATACATCTTATAGCTAATGCCATTTTTTCATATAATCTATTTGTATTTACCCACACAGTTTCTTTGTCATCTATATCTTTTGACACTTTTTCTGGTAATACTGGCATCCATTTCCTATTTTGCATTTACATCACTCCCATTTTTGTTGTAATCTTCCCTTTACAAATCTTTCCATATTTATTGGCATATACGTTTTAAACTCTTTAAAACAATCTGTTATAATCTGACCTATTTCCAAATAGTCAAGAATATAGAGCATATTACTATTCTTTTTATGATATACAGTAATGCCAAAAGTAATCCACGGACGCTGCTTCATAATCTTATCCGTTTGTACATCATATAACACATAATCATTTCCTATAAAATCAGGTATATAGGTCATAAAGTCTATCCATTTATATGTATCTTCTTCCTTTTGAGCATTAATATCATAGCTTTCACAACAATATGTCGGATTAACAGATGCAACCAACGAATGTTTTGCCTTATACGCTTCTTCCAATAGTTCTCCCCATTTTTGATTTCTCATTTGGTAACTCGACCAAGTTAAAGAATCGCCTAAACATAGTGATTCATATTCATCTGTTTTAATGTTATATCCTCTAAAATGAACTCTTGCTGTATGCACCAATGGCTCTTCTTTTTTATCTGGGGAAAGCATCTCTATTTTCTTTAAATTTTCCTCTAAAAGCTTACTCAAACTGGAGCATATATTCTGCATATATGAAAACAAACACTTATCTACAATTTCTGAATGTTCTTCTAAAAAATTTCGTGCATCCTCATTTAAATCCATTCCTCTAAAAAAGCACTCATCCAACATTTCCCAAGTATCTTCAATCTTTTCTATTTTTTCTTCATACATATTGATTCGTTCAGAATTTTTCTCATCATCTAGCTTTTCTTGTTCCTGCCACATGTATCCTATAATCTGATCCAAAATATCTTTCTTGACCCTATTTAGTGATACATACATCTGTTTTCTAAATTTCCCTACCATTGGTGTATATATCTGAATCAATGCCAATGCTTTCTCAGTTATATAATAAGATTTCGGAGATCTCCCTTCTACTGCTCCTAAATTAAAATATGCCTGTGTTTTATTACTGTCTATCGGCATAACAATTTTATTATTAGCCTTATCCCGTTTCTTTGTATATATTCTGAAATCCGGTTCAAACGAACTATTATCATCACTGCTTCTTACGTATACATCAATAGAGTTAATATCCAGATTAAATGTATAGCTTGAATATGTATGTGCATACGGATGCTGCATATCCTCTTCTTCATCCGGCCAGCCAATTCCAGATACAAGTGTAGTCAAAGAATGTCTTGTGCTCTGCCAGTTAATAATATCTCTATTATGTATATGTCCACTGATATAAATATTACAGTTCAATGAAAAATTCGATAAAATATTGGTCTGCAGTAAGGTTTCTTCTTCCCCTGTCAGCCAGTTCAATGGATGATGTGCCACTGCTATCACCAAATCATATCCTGACTTGCCCATATTTTCCTTATATTCTTCTTTGATTTCATCTAATTGAAATTTTCCAAACTTCAAATTCCGTTCATCAATATCACCCAGACAACTCCATGCCGTATTAAAAGCCATAAAACATATTCTTTTGTCATTAATTTCCGTAACAAAAGTTCCATATGTATTTGCTTTTACTTTTTTCTTAACTTTTGCTTTATCCACAAAAATCTCATATATCTTCTTGACCATATCCTGATAATCTGCAAAACTTACCATTATATATTTCCAGTAGTCTTTGTAAAATTTATCAGCTACGTCACCTTCAAATTTATATTCCTGGATTATTTTGGCATCAATAGAATTCCTAACTTTATCGTGATTGCCCGGTACAATATAAATATCCTTAACTTTTTCTTTGAGGACTTTTTTTAACTTCTTAAAAAAGGCAATTGCATTTTCCTTATAATCGTAATTCCCCTTGTGTACTATATCTCCCGTTACAACAACAATAATGTTGTCTACCAATTCCATTTCCTGCTTAATATCAATCAGCAAATTTTCCATTAAAATTGATAATCGTTCACCTTTCTGATTGATATGCAAATCTGATAAATGGAGAATTGTAAAATCATTCATTCAACCACCTACTTCTATTTCTTTAATAAATTCGACAATTTCATCCTATCAATTTTCTCTCTATTCGGAACAAAAACAATACAGTATTCCAGTACTTCTAATTTTGATTTCCGAGTACCTATTTTTTTTCTTTGCGAAATATGTTGATATGGTGTGCTATATAAAAATACTTCACAGTCTATATTTTTTCTAACTTGTGAAACAATCTTCCTAATAGATGCAGCTCCATTATTAGAATAACTCCACGCACAAACCGCATCCATTATAAGAATTTCTGATATTATAGACACAAAATGATCCTCTACTTTACTTATTGTTTTAGTAAAAAATTCCGAATTAAATCGCTCTCCTTTATTTTTTGACCGCATACGACCTTTATTTTCAGAACTAGGATAATCATATTTTACAATGGTTTCTAAAACATGATAATATCGACTATATTCATCCCTCTTATACGGTGCATCCAAATACACTATCAAGTTTGACATTTGCACATTCATAGCCGCTTGTGTTAACGCATTTTTCCATGGACCTTCAATTAATTTAACATGATATGAATAACGTTCGCTTTCTTCAGCAAGAGTTATAAATCTTTTTGAGAATTCAAGCCATGCAGACTGAACCCTTTGATTAATAAAATATTTTAATGATTTTTCATCTAATCTTTTAGGTTGTGCAAAATGCCCAGCATGCTGCGTTGCAATTGAACTTACTGTAACAACCAGTGCCCCTAATGCCCACTCCTTCTCGTCCTTATTTGATATCTGATCTATTGCATAACGAAGACTATCTAATTGGATACACTGCGCCAATCCAAAATAAACATTTGCAAAATAATATGTAAACAAACAGTATGGTATTTTTTCCCTATTTTGTTTTCTTTCATTTATTTTTTCTATCAGTTCTTTTGAATTTTCATATGTCGTAGAATATAGTTCAAAATTATTTATAAATTTTTTATATTTTTCCAAGACACTATTCACATCACACAAATCTAAATGAAATATTTTATCTTCTTCATTTATTTGTTCTGACAATTCTTTTTGCAAAATATCAAGATTATACATATAATTTTTATATAATTTATTTAGCAGTTCTTTTGCCCTCTTTCCAGAAAAACCTCTCCCCTGCACTTTAGCCAATAATCTACAAAATTCCTGTGCATCCGACGCATATGTTTTTCCCATCTGTGCAAACGCATTAGAAACCGCTCCAGATCCACACATAATATCCAAAAAGACACTATTATCATCACATTGAGGAAAAATCGATTCTATAATAAAACCTATAATTTTCCTTTTTGATCCCATATATGCACTAGAATTAGCAAAAGTTGATGTTTTTAAATTATCTAATTGATATTTTCTGTACATCGCATTATCAATATAATTACATACTAATCTGTTAGTTGTCACCACAGTAGCACCTGCAAGGTTAAACTGTGTCAGTTCACACTCCCTTTCATCATAATTCCACATAAAGTAAATAATATTTCTTACATACGAAGGTACATGTTTATTAACATCGCCTAATTCATATACCAAATAAGAATGCGGAGTAATTTTTATTCTTTCAACCCAAAAATTTCCATCATAAGAATATTTTAAGTAATCTTCCTGTGGAATTTCATAATTAAGATCAAATAAGCGTTGACATATTTTATATTCACTCGTTGAAATGTACTTACATGTTTCTTGAGTTTTCTGAGTTTGGTAACTGAAACCACTCTCTAATACCGTGATAATTATTCCTTTATCAAGCATTGCCTGAAATAACTTTTTATTAAATTTTTTTCCCATTTTTTTCTGTAGTTTTTTTTCAAACTCATCTAACTCTACAAAAAAATCATTTTTTGTTTCCAGTCGTCCCGTTTCTTCTATATTCATAGACATTTCCAAATTTCTCCTGCATGTCATAAACTTGTTCAATTATAAAATTATTTTTTTGAAATATAGTGTTTATAACTTCTTCATTCATTCCTTTATAAAAATTAGCAATCCAAAATGCGTCAGGTTTCATTTTATTAATTATATATTTAATATTTTCTTCACTGACAGCCATATGAAATACATAACTAGAAAAAACAGCATCAAAATAATTTTCTGGTATTTTTTGTATTCCACTACTGCTGACTGCCAGCATTCCACGATATCTTGCCTGCCTCCGCATTTCATATATTGGTTCATATCCAATTATTTTCCCCTCAAAAGGGACCAGAGTCGAGAGACCACTTCCGCAACCATAATCTAGAATTGTACTTGAAGAATTTATTTCTATTTTTTTACATATATACGACAGCATCTCCCCAATACATTCTAAATTAATAGATTTATCTATCATATTTTCATATAATTCCCCAAATATTTTATAAAATCGTGTCCATAGAAAACTTTGGCGCGAATATTCCTTAGGTAAGATAATAACAAAATAATCCAAATAAAATAGAATCTCATTTTCTTTTAAACTTTCCTTAAGTTCTTCTTTTTTATTCACAGCACCCATCTCATAAACATATAATCCATATTTTTGAAATTGAAATCTCAAATAAGAAATATTCTCTATCTTATCTAACGATATAATCAAATACTTATCTATCTTAGATTGATGCATCATTAATAATTCCTCTTATTATATTCATGCTTTGACTATCCAAAAACATATGCAAACTATATGCAATATATGAGACACTCCCCAGTTTAACTGTAATAGTATCACATTTTTCTGATATTTCCTTTGTTAACTCTTCTGCAAACTTTACTGATGCATACATACTTTCAGGCAGGCCTACCAAAGCCTCAACTGTTCTCCAACTATAACTAAAATCAATAACTACTTCTTCATTTTTAATTCGCGGCGCAATCCAAACCGAAACCAATCCTAACGGATATTGTACATCGTTATTATTGTTGTTATTTCTATTTGGTACCACAAGTATTGCACGTCTAGTTGCATAACGTTTTTCCGGATTATTTATAGCCTCAATAATATGTCTTATTACTTTTTTTAGCTGATCATGCTCATTGAATTCCCTCATAAAGAGCCCGTTTTCTGTTCCAAAAGTATTATTGTAATATTCTGTCAATTCATTTTCATCATATTTATAATACTCTGGAAGATTCTCACTCTTAGGTTTTTCTAAAAGTATCCTAAAATTCATCAATTCGAATAATTTTCTCCCCGCTTGATCAACAATATAATTATTTTTATTTTTTAATGCTGTACTTCTCAAAATTTCCAAAGAAATCGGAAATGCATCTGCTATTGATGTTGCCTTGCAACCATGAACAACCCCTAATTCAATATTGTTATATTCAAGTTGTCTATTTAAAATCCTGCCTTTATTCTCTTTAATATTATTTATTTTTGTATGTGCCTTTTCAAGACCTTTGTTACATATTTCATAAAGTTTATCTATTGTGTCTTTTTCAGAACATTCAAAAATATGTTCTTTAAACTTGTTTTTAAATTCAATTATATCGCTTTCTGACATGAAAGTTTTTCGAGACATATACCTAATTGAATATTTTCCATCCTTTGTATCCCATAGTTCTATATTATTTAGATAATCTTTAACTTTAGGCGTTTTTCCTACCTCTCCGCAAATAAAAACATCTGTAAAATAAGAATTTTCTTTCATATTTATTATTAATTCACATAGTGCAGCTGTCCATAAATCGGACAACGCTCCCCCCAAAAAAGGACGCGTATCCACTCTTATAATTCTGTCGAAAATATCCTCTGGTATCGTAATATTATCATCATAACCCGCTGAAAGAAGTACTGCTCTTTTTCTAGTTTCATAAAAAGATTCCTCGGTGATTACTCCACTATCCCATTGTAAATCCGTTATATTTAGTTTAGTTTCTTCATGTACAAAGATATTTTTTCCATTAATCTCAATATTAAATTTCACTTTTTCATTTTCTTTGTAAATTTTACATATAACTTTTTTTCCGATTATACTTTTATTTCTCAAAATACCATGTAAAACTGCAAAGCCTACTTCCAAATTTGAAATAGATGCCTTTGTATCCCACGATTTATTTAATGCTGTACATCTTATATTTGAATTCTGCTCTGGATTAATCCATTTAACAATCTTATTTATTTCTTGCTGAACTTTTTCTTCTTCTATTCCTAGCACATAATTTGAAATAAAGTCTAAAAAGATATTATGAAAAATTTCTTTATTGCGCACACTGGTTACTCGAATAATAGCTTTCTTTAGTTCTCGTTCAATATCGCTATTATTACCATAACTTATTTGATTCTCATCTTTTTCGATACGTATAGAGTCTCTCTGCTTTTCTGTATTTTTATTTTTTCCATCATAAGCAGCCTCAGCTTTGCTTCGTGCCTCCATATAATCTATATGATTTTTTTCCAATAAATAAACTCCTATAGCCATTGTCAATTCCACATCTGATGCCTGTTTAAAGGTATGTCCATCTATTTTCCTTTTTAACTCATATGCCAGTGCTACTATTTCCCACGGAGTTTCATAATAATATAAAACGTTAAATTCGTCGCCCGATTGATGAATCAAAATGCCTCTATTTCCTAATATTATTTTCAAAACTCTTGAAAACTCTGAAATAACATTCGTTCCTACTTGATGATTATACTTCGTATTAACTTCTTTAAATTTATCCAAATCAATCATAAAAAAAGCAACATTTTTCTTTTCACTCTTCCATAATTTTAAAGTTTCATCACATTTGACTTTACACTTTGAAGTATTATAAGCAATAATTCCACATATACTATCACATAAAGTACTATTCCAAAACGCATCAAAGAATTCCACACATTCTTTCATACTAATAATCTCTTCATCTTGCCACAAAAATGTCTCAAGCCTATATCCGTCCTCATATTCTTTAGTATCCTGATGCACACTCCGATTATTTGGGGCTATTTCCCCATAGATATATTCATTTTCCTCTTTATCTTTTACTCTATATCTAATAAACAGACCCTTTTCCTGATACTTTTGCATAATATCCTGTAGTATTTTTTCAAACTCTTCACCTGTCACAAAGACTTTTTCAAGTTGATCAATATATATTCTAAAAACACTTGTTGTTTTCTCTTCCATAGTCGTCGTCCCTTCAACAATATCTCTTTGCATTGTTTATTACTGTTAACATGTCTAAAAATCCATATGCACTTTCATTTTCACATATAAAGTCAGCTGCATCTATTGCAATTGTTGATGAATTCTCTACTGCTACACTAATGTCCGCATACTGAAATAACTCTTCATCATTATCATTATCGCCTATTGCCAAAATATTTTTATATTTATATTTTTCCTTTAAAGTAGAAATAATACCGCCCTTATTTAATCCTTTCATTTTCGCTTCGATAAAGCCATTTCCACTATCCGTATAAACTAAACTCTGTGTATCCCTAAGACTTTTCTTGATATATTCTATCTCTGATTCTTTTAATCCATTCTTTTCTATCAACAAAGCAACTATGGGTTCTCTTACTTTTTTTATATCTTCATCCCTAACCAACCACTGAATCGGCATATTATTAACGTCTTTCTGGTTTTTCTTCATTCCTAAACCATATACCTGTTCTTTAACTCTGGATTCCCCTTCATTAAGCAATGCTATGTTATCTATTGAAAATGTATAAATATATATTGTTATATCTAAGGAAAATACTTTTTCTATGAAATCATAAACTATATTTATATCTATAAGATTGCTGTACAATAATGTATCAGTTCCATATTCTAGTACAATAGCACCATTATACAAACAAATCGGCATTCCTATCTCTATATTGATTTGGTTAATTAATGGATACGCTCCCTTAAAAGTTCTTCCAGTAGCAATCGTAATGTATACTTTTTTTCTACGCAATATGTTTATGTTTTCTTTAATTCGATCTGATACATCTTCATTTCCAGTTATTAACGTTCCATCTAAGTCGGTAACAATAACATCAATATTTGCAAATGGCAATAAATCCAACAATGTTGCATTTCTATCCGGTAGCTTTGCAATCATACAGCCTATACCTCTTTTCTTGGATTTTTACTAATTAACATCGTACTCTAAAAATATGATGCTGTGATTTTTTTCCACTTGAAATTGTACTATATCCCTTACAATCAAAATAAAATTCTTCAATTCTTCCCTTTTTTAATAAAATATCTCTGGCATCTTGCGGCTTAATAAGTCCATTATCTGTATAGTGAAATATAATACATTGTGCATTTGCCAACGTTATTAACTCTTCAAACGCTTCTGTAGCTTTTAACTTTTTATTATATGCTGATTCCCTCTCTTGGTATACATATACTCCAGATTTTCCTGATGGAATCGGACAAATTCCCAATGAAATATTCTCCGGTAAATGATAATATCTACTATAGTTTCTTTCATTATATGGTGGATCTAAATATAAAATGTCTGCATTACTTTTTTTAACTAACGTTTTCGCATCCCCTAAATAAGCTCTGCATCCTTCCATTCCCGATATAGGATGCAAAAAACTAAATTTAAATGGGTTCTTTGCTTTACGATAATATTCTTTTAAATATGCATAATAAGTTCCTGCCGTGTTTGCTACTTTATCAAAAGATTGAATAAGCGATGCTACTAAAATTTCATATTCACCATCTTGTAATAACTTTAAACTTTTCCATTTATTTATGCAATTAATACATCCTTGTATCTTTTGAGCATTTTCAATCGTGAAAAATTTTCTTTTTCTTGCATATTCTTCAATCAACCAGCCCGTTTCCGTTTTTTGTTTATTCAAAAATTGTTCCAAATCACCTGTTCCAATTTCTATCGCTACATTTTTAAACTGAGGCATTTCATTTAATTCAATTAATGCTACCTGAAAACAATGAGCAAAATTTAATAAATCTCCCGAAAGCACTTTATATCCCTTAGTTTTCATATAGCTTCCAACTGTTCCTATACCTCCAAACGGATCGCAAAATGTAGACTGATGATAGTTTTCTATCAAATATGCAATATTCTCCAATAATAAAGTTTTCGATCCAAGATATCTCATCTATTTCTTTTCCATTCTATTATTATATATTATAAAATTTCACTGGATCTTTTTTTTCATAAAAAAAAGTATCTTTTATCCTTTTAATATAATCTTGAGCTGCAACTACTCCCTGCGCCTTCAAAATTTCAAGACTTTCCTTGTCAACTTTATCTAACCCAGCTTGTCCTTTCAATATTGGTCTACTAATTCTGATATAATTATCTTTTCCTAAAAGAAGCTTACTACTATTATCCGCATATTGGCATTCTGCCAACATAAAAGATTTTTGAATTTTAAGTGCATCTTTTAATCCCATTTTTTCAGTTCCATTCACAGGATGTGGTTCTTCCACACTTCCAACACTTAGCATTCTTATATCCTCTCTATTCCATTCACATCGTGTCAATCCCTCAATAATGGCAATCATTGAAGGATTATTTGCACCAACACCACCGTCCATATAAATACCACCTCTCATTCTATATGGATTAAAAAAAGTCGGTGCAGCCGTTGTTGCCATAAGAACTTCTATCAATAATCTATCTGTATCAAATAATAAATCTTCTGCATGCGGAGTTTTAAACACTTGCACCTGCCTAGTAGTAAGATTGAATGCCGGGATCAATAAACGTGTCTTGCAATCTTTTATTTTCTTAGTCTCAAAAACGTTCTCCAGTATATCCTTCAACGGTTTACTTTCATATTTTCCAACAAAAATGTTTATTTTTTTTCTTGCAGGAAAAATATCTCGTGCATTTTTTATATACATATCAAGTATTTCTTTTGCTGGTATACCAATACTTAAAGCTGCCGCTATAATCGCCCCCGTAGATGTTCCTGCTATAAGATCAAAATAATCGCAAATATGTCCATCACATTTCTCTTCAATTTCTGACAAAAAACTAGCTGCAAAGACCCCTTTAATACCTCCACCATCTATAGACAAAATATTCTTCATTTATTTATTTCCTTATATGATGTTTATAAAAAACAACATATCCCTTTCCATAACTTTTTTATTATTCTACTATAGGCATTATTTAAAATCAAATAGTAAGTACACAAATTTTAGGTATAATCCTTCTATAATTATAGTTGCTAGATACTTAGACAATTTCACTACAATTATGGAAGATAGGCTATGCCCAATACTCACAAAGCCCGTGTTCCTATAAGGGAACAGTTCAAACTTATGACAGAGTAGCATGACAGATGTTGACTAGTGCCGTAAAAACAGTATCGCAGTAAGCACTTTTTAAACCGAGTCAGCCGATGCCAGAAAGTAGCAACTGATCAAATCCCCTTACCAGTATACGGTAAACCATCCGTATTACTCTAACTTTAAGCCGCCGTTTCCGGCGGCAAGGTTTTAAATATTAGGTGCTTTTGCCTTGCTCCGGCATATTTCTGGAAGTTTTTCAGACCATGGCAGGATATCATCTATAAAACTTATTCCCTGTTATCTTGGTGAGCTTTCAATACAGTCAGAATATATTCAAGACATCGGAGCAAATTCAGGTTATTAGCCTTTACAGTTTCCGTGATGCTGTAGATAATGTCACTGACCTTTGCATCCAGGCTATTGATCAACTTCCATGTATGCTTATAAAGACAAAAGCTGCGCAAGGCACTTTCTATCGCATTGTTTGTCTACGTCTTCCAGAAATGCTTTCAGAGAAGATTCCTGGTTGATACAGTAGTTAATCCCGTCCAGTGTCTTTCCGCGTGAAAACTGGTTTTTAGACCGGATCTCTTTTGCCCATGCAAAGAAGGCCTCTACAAGAGGTCTGATGTTGGTCTGACGGTACACTTTCTGACTTTTGCCAGCAACCCTTCCAATCTGGTTGTCCAGATGATAGATCGCTGCAATCTGGCTGACTGCTTCGTAGGCTACAGCCTCTTTCACATTTTTCTGTGCGGCTTTCGGCAGGACTTTTAACGCTTCTGCAAACCTAAGTCTTGCATGGGATCAGCAACCGGCAAAGATGATGTCCGAATTTTCCCTGTCCAGCTTCCTGTATGCAGAATAACTGTCGCAGACCACGATCCCATTGAAACCTTTCAGGAATTCTTCCAGATGGTCTGCTTTCCGGATACGCCGGTATTCATACAGGATGACCTGGGTATCCGTATAACTTTTTCCGCTCCGATAAATCCACATATAACTTTTACTGTTCGACGACCGCCCGTCCTTAATGACCATAACCAGCGTCTCTTCTGCCTGAAGTACATGAAACTGATACATCTCCTTGTGGAGGCAGTTATAAAGGATACCCAGATATCTGTCCGTACACTGGATCATCCAGTTTGCCATGACCTGTCTGGAAATATGGATGTCATTCCACAGGAATTCCTGGCTGATCCTGCATGGACAGGATGACTGCCATAAGTGTTTCCCTGCTGAAACTATTCAGTTCTTCTTCTGTATATACTTTGTTCCTATTGTAACGCAAAGATAAAGAAAAAGCGAATCCGACAGATAGGGCATTCGTCATTTTTACCAATAGATGAATACTCTGAAAAAGCTCCAAAAACTAATAGTTTTTTTGGCTTTTCAGAATACTTATCCACAAGTCCTGTAAGGGAGCTGAAAGTACTCCAGAATAGATGAAAACAATGGATCATGAAAAGTGTATAACTCTTTTTTGAGACTTATGATAACCGGAAGATATTTTTTATTTTCTCTGTTTTGCACAGAACCTTATAAGACCTTGTCTGGACTAACTTCATGGATTAGATGGTGCGCAACGACTTCAAGTCTCTGCATGAGATGCTGGTACTGCTACGGTGTGATCTCAAGTGCCTCTTCTTTCGTGCGGATCCAGTTGAATGCTCCCAATTCCAGTCTTTTGTATAAGAGCAAGAAGCCATCGCCTTCCCAGACCAGTCCTTTGATACGGTCAGTCCGTCTTCCGCAGAACAGGAACAGGATATCTTTTTGATACGGATCCAGTTGAAAATTGAACTTGATAATGGATGCAAGGCCTTCCATGCCGCGTCTCAGATCTGTGTAACCGGTAGCAAGATAGATCCTGCGGAACCTAGAAGCATCATTCAGCATGAAAGAGATCTCCGATCCGTGACAGGAGTTCTACTGAGACTGAATTGGATATCTCTACAGAAAAAGCTTCCTTTCCGGATAACAATATCCGGATGGAATCCATTTCTGACAGACTCCTGTTTCATAGGAAGACTGATCTCCACAAATGAGATCTTTTGCAGTCGGGTTTCATCTGCCGGGCTTGTAATAACAAGAAGTTCATTTGAAGTCGAAGCTACAAAGGCTTCTTTTCTGAGAATCCTTTGCCAATAAAAGAAGTGTTTGTCTAAAATTCCATTAGCCCGGCACCATTCAGTTTTATTCATACCGCTGTTCAAACATTCATTCATGATCTGGGTCCAATGTTCAATGCGGACCTGACGTGTGATCTTATCCATAAGATCCTCCTTTAAAAAACTTTTAGTTTTACAAAGGGATTATCTCATGGTTTTAGGTGAAAAGCACGGTACTAACTATTTACCGTATACAAAAATCCAGCGATTATACCAAGCGTAAAAACGAAGAAGGCCGCTAGTACTGCGCTAGTGACCTTCATTGTTTATACGCTCTTTTCTTCTTTCACAATATATTCCCTTAAATACTTAAACGGAAACGGAACAACCGTTAACATTCCATACCTTACAAACTCTACTCCCATAAGTGGCAACACTTTCTTAAAAATTAACTTACTGCCTTCTACCGCCTGTATCTCACGCACTACGCTGGCTCTCTCAATTGTGTATTTCATTCCATTACCAATTTCACCAACTGAATATTTTGCATGCGTATCATCATAATCAAAATAATTAATGTCTATATTTCCGGAAAGATACTCGCGTCTCTCTTCTTCTCCACGCAGGTAGGCATATAGCATAATACCGGTATTCTCAAAAACATAGCGCACAACTTCTTTCTTTGTTGTAATTCCTTTGAATAATCCCATTACATTGGCTTTCGTGTATTCTGCATTCACGTCGATATGCGGGATAACTATATCCAATTCTGCGTGTACTTTTATTTTATCTGTTGTATCCATTACTAGACGAAGCCAAGTTACTACGTCTTTTCCTGGAAATCTACCTTCACTAGCTACATTCTTAAGCACATCACCCATCGCAGTATAATCAGGCATAGAATACATATTGGTATCCTTTATAAGATTAATATTACCCTCTGCATCTTTTACTAAACCTATAACACCTCTATAATCATTTTTATTCTCTTCATTCAAACCGAAATAATCCATGTATTTATCATACTCTGTCATGGTAAAAAGATTTCGTTTCAATGCTTCAATTTTAAATGAACCGTCCGGATGAATGGTCATGAAGTAATATGTACCGTCTAAAACTACACCAAATAACCAGTCTGCTTTATATCCGTATTGACTCCAATCCACCAATGTAATTTTACCAATAGCAATGTCCTTTTTAATTACAAGCTCTTTCAGAATATTATAAACTGCCGCTGATGATTGGTGTTTAAAATTCTCTACTGTAATATGCTGAACAACATAATCCTCCATGCTTTCTTGATGCGGGTCCACTTCCGAATCTGAATAGAAGGATTTATCATGTATATATCGTACGTTAAGCTTCTTCTTTGATAATCTTTTACCAACGCTGCATTTTGCCTCTGGAATAATTTTATTAATACCATCCGCTACATCCTGCAAATAATCTTCAGAAGTTTCAGTGTGTACAGCATCCACTATATTAATTCCAGAATTCAAAACTTCCTTTTTAACAATATCCTTATATAACTCCAATGACGCACGCTTATATTCCAAAACTTCGTCAATACTATATTGTTTAAATTTAACGCGAATATACTTACCAAATTCATCATGTAAGGCATTCAAATATCATATAAAACACCCATCTTGGTACATGAAAACGTTTCATAATCCGTAAAGTCAAAGAATGTAATGCTACCCCTTTCACCATCTACGGGTTTTATAATAAAGTTTTCTCTACGGTCTTTATTTTCATTAGATACTCGTTTTAAAGTATTATTGTTATAACTAAACTCATATTGCGGAAAATCCTGTAACTTTCTTTTTTCAAATTTCATTTGCTTTTTAAGTGCCAGTGATGTCAACCTATGTGCTACCAATTTTACACACATATCATCTCCGATTTTCACCTCAAGGCACTGCATACCCCAAATAAAATTCTCCTTATCCTTATTCAACCATGCAGGTCGAAAACATAATAATTTCCCTGACAGATTATTAAAAGATATCATTTCATCAACCGGACTCGTTAGCGCATTCAAAAACAATTGTGTCAACAAATACTCCGGTATACTGCTACTTGTCATAGATTTTATAGACAAACTATCTCCATCCTCTTTTGCATTCAACAAACGTACAAACTCAGCTCTGGAAATAGCGTTTTTAGGAAGCATAACCCAAAAACTCTTTCCGCTTTCAAATTGCAGAGCTGATATCTTTATATCATCAATATCTAGAAAAGTAGCTCCACCTTTTATATATTTATCCGATGTTGTAACATAATAAAAATCATAATCTTTGTCAATGTTGGAATATTCAAACGAAGCCAGGAGTTCATTCGAATAAAGTTTCTTTATACTCATTGCAAATATCCCTCCCGATTTATTTTTGCTATGATTTCTGTTCCTATTTCTTTTCTATCCAACCGATATAAATATGGTATCTCAATAATTCTACCATTATCACTAGACGTAATCTGCATATTGTGATCAAGCATAATATTGATTATTACCGCTCTCTTTCCTCCACACTTATCTAGCTTTTCCAGGACGTTTTTCTTTTCTTCTTCCGCAGATATTAACATGGTTTCTTTCCATAACTTGAAATCAATATACACGCCATTACCTAGGGTATAATCAAACAATTCAAAAAACTCCGGTGGCATTTCCTGCAACGTTACTCCTGCATATTGTTCTAAAATATATTTACCAACAACTTCGCCTAAGGCACCTTTATAAATATTATTAAACATAGGTGGCGTCAATATAAACTCACTAGGAACAAAGCTCGTTGCATATCCATGCTTTTCAAACAATGCTTTCACTCCTGGGATTTGCATAATCTCTTTCAAATGCACCTCATCCTCTGACATCTTTTGTGGAAGACTACCGTCAAACTTGATATTTATATTTTTATTATAGTCTCCTTCTTGCTCATAAGAATAAGCTGTAATTTCTCCCGGCGCACACATATATACAAGCTGATATTGCGAATTCTGTTCTACGTTTTTTCTGCTTAGTGTAGGCCTCATAAGGCATAACTCACGCAATGCTTTCCAATAATCTATACTATCCTCAGTCCAATTGCGCTTCAGCTCATTTATAATCTGCATTGCCTTCAGTGCTAATGTTCCGGCACGATTTTCCATTACGGCAATATCCAAATTTTCATTTGCCTGACCATTATAATATGTTTTACCCACTTTAACTAGTTCCGCAAATTCAGGATTCAACATTCGTTGCTCCACAACAGACAAATCGTAATCTGTTAAAATGGTATTATCCACATAAATATATATATCCGGATTCTTAAGACCAGTTCTACATATTCTTCCTACTGCCTGTATTAATGTTCGAATCGCAAAATTATTTACAGAATCTGTTTTATATGGTTCTCCCTTTTTTCCCGAAAAAGTATATCCACCACTGAAGCATATAAATGCATCTTTAATTACTGCAATCCCATCTTTACGAGAAACTTCTCCTCTTTCCATCAAGAATTCCATCTGATATACAAAACGAATTAAATCTTCAGCTTCAATTCCCTTTTTGCTATCCACATTCACCAGAAGATTTGTCGGCTTCTCAAGATATATGCAGTCAAAGTCTTTTTCCATATCTCCTCTATCGTAATCATTAACTGCTACAATAGTAGCATTCCCCGGTGCTTTATATTGCAAATTTTGTCCCGCACCAACTGTATTATAGGAAGATATAACAAAGAGTTTTTCTCCCTTTGACAATCTCTGTATAAACTCCGCACGCTTAGCATCATAATCTTCACTATTTATACTGTATAACAAGTCTTTACCTTTTAATCCCTTGATACCATAAAGCTTAATAATAGCGTCTGCGAATTCCTCTAATAATTTAATATCAAAAAGCCCCTTATTCTCCTGCGGCAATTTATTATTAAGACACAAGAAGGATTTAACCGAATCATTTAAGATAAATGCCTTCATTACCTTTACAACACGAATAAAGTTATTCTTTGCATATTCAACGCGCTCAAATGATATTGATAATTTTTCCGCATACTTCTTTATAAGTGCTTCGTTTCCGTTAAATATCTCTGATAATTCAACTCTATCATCCGCATTATAAGAAACTGGCTCCACATGAATATTTACTTTGTCATAGTTTGCAACAAAAGTTTGAAATGACTCCTGTAATCTACACCTATCTGCTTCTGGCATCACATAATATTTATCCTGCAACATCCTTTGAAGATATTCCAAGTCATAATTGCCAACAACCGTATCAAGTGTTGCGGTAGCTGAAATACCTATAATTTGAGCCTTTTCAGACAAGTGAAGTAAAATACGTTCTGGCGAATCCTGAAAATCAAATAATTGAATCTCCGAACGCATACTGTGATTAGGATCATCTATAAAATCATAATAGCGAAATCCCCTATTATAGACAGAGCGATCAAAATACTTTAACGACATTTTTCCATTGCTGTCTTTTTTATCTTTCTTCGACTTTACCTGGCCTCCCATTACGATAGGCTTCAAATACCTTATCTGTTCTCTTGATAAATGAAACTCTGTCAGCACTGACTCAATTGCATTTTCAAACGTATAATCATCGTCACCCGGCCTTTTATCCTCATCCTTATGATGCTTATAATTAAACGAAAGATTTCTAGCTCCGTTCTGAAAATAAGTCAAGCAGCCTTTAACACTGGCAAGCAAACTTAATACGCCACCTTCTTTCTCTGTTGGTCTTCTTTTTGTAAAACGCAACCAGTTCTGTTTTGCCTTCATATCGGTATCTATATCAATAAAAGCATTTTCTCCCTCAAATACCGAATGAAACTGTAAGTCATTAAAAATAAAATTACGACTTCTATCGCCCTTACCATCTTCTTCTGTTTTGAAGCTATATTGCATCGCAAAACGGTCATATGTTTCATCAAACACACCACCAAATCCTTCAATAATTTCCGTAGGATTTTTCGCGTTTTTGTGTTCATCAAGATATGCTTGTTGTAACTTCGATGCAGTAGTAAGCTCTGCCGGAAAATCTCTCGTCTTCAAAGATGCATATACACGATGAAACAGACCTAAATAATCAATATGATTTTCTAAGCCTCTTGTTATGATCTGATTAAGTAACCTGTCTCTTGTTGCATCAAACTCATCTATAAAAATAATTGCATTTTTTGTAATATCATTATTGTAAAAGCTGTATGTAGGTTCAATAATCGTAGTATTCCCCAAGAAAAACTTGTCCATAGACATAAAAACTATCCGTTTTTCTCTCGTATATACTGCTGGATACAATTCTCCTATCCAATGATAATCAAGATTATTAGCAATATTCTTTAACTTTTCCTTTGGTGTCCTGAACTGCTTCAGCTCACTTTCTATCACCTTACGAAAGGCACCTTCCTGCTGCTTGCGAATTGCATCCTCTGCGTTCTTGCATAAAACATTTATAATGTCCTTACTGGTTCCTTTTAATTCACGCTTTTTATCTCTGTATTCGTTTAATAGTTTTACTGAACCATGTAAATCCTTAAATTCTTGTTTCATAGTGATTGCTGCTGGAATTTTTCTGGCACGATATAACTCATCCAATTTTTCTACAACCATATCTGCATTAGCTTCTATTCGCAAACAATATTTATCATAATCATCTGCTTTACCGCGCTTTGCAAAATGTTCACGCAACTCCTTATCCGGCAAATTTTTCTTAAGAGTTGTAACAAAAAAAATCTTCTTATCCTTGAATTCCGGCGAATCATAATAGTCGACCATAAACTCAAGTACACTATATGTTTTTCCGAAGCCGGTCGGCATATCTAGCAAGAACAATCCCGTATCCGTTGACTTGCAAAAATTTACAATCGCCTGTTTCATAGTATCCTCCAAGTTTTTCTTAGTATGGTGTGAAGATTAAAGTCCTTCAAAAGCTTTTCTCTTACCTGTGCTGTTGCACCAGTATCTGTAAGTACACTATCCGGAAGAACTACACCAACACGTCCACCTGTTTTTACAATAGACATGATATGCTGTAAGAAGTTAACCTGATTATCGGATGTTTTTACAAACTCAGGTCTATTAGCTGCAACCTCCACACTTCCTTGAGGTCTTATTCCAAATGGTGGATTCGCTAGTATCACCTTGTACATCTTATCTGATGTATCAATAAGAGAATCCTGATATGCAATAGGGCTCTTGTTTACACCGATATCATGTAAGTAAAGATTCATTGATGCAAGTGTTACTACAAGTGCAGTATTATCTGCTCCAAATAAAGCATGATTCTTAAGGAACTTCTGCTTTTCAATATCCTTGCTCTGTCTCTTCATATGCTCATAAGCTGCAAGCAAGAAACCACCCGTACCACACGCAGGATCGGTTGCCCTTACAAAATTGATACAATCACACGATTTCCCCTTTTGTACTCGTGAACGATGAACACTATGTGCATTATGAACGATACGCACAGTGTGCAAGGTTTGTGCATAATCGAACGATAGCTTTTGTGCGCACATCGGCAGG
>ENA-OPAL01000506-OPAL01000506.1-human-gut-metagenome-genome-assembly--contig:-NODE-506-length-30521-cov-6.490875_pt1 | contig 30521 bp, 36 predicted proteins | sample MGYA00241057_ERZ501430 | MGnify/ENA primary metagenome ERZ501430 (study PRJEB25962, sample SAMEA2042506) | human gut metagenome | biome: human gut; feature: human-associated habitat; material: faeces...
CATGAATTTTGTTGCGGCTGGTAAAAGTTAAGAACAATGGGGAGAAGCGACGTTGAACAGTGCAAAAACCTTGCCTATCATTTTCTCACAAGCCGCTTACTGTGCGGTTGGGACGCCACAAGGCGCAGTAAATACTGATAATACAATCATTCAAAAAATCAGCACAAATTCCGTTACTTTTGCAAATTACGGATATAATGGTAAATGCTATTTTATTGTATCAGGTGTATAAATCAGTGCCCTACTGCAATCCAACAAACATTACCGCTTGACCCATACATTTAATTTGAGAAATTAGTTCTGCTTACACTTGTAATCAAGAAGTTGTCGCCTCTTGCTTCATCATCTGGTGTACCTGTAACTGCATAACAAGCAGTAGTAAATGCCAAGGGAAATGAAGTTGTTGTATTAAGCGTTGTTAATCCTCACTGTTACATTCCTGCGGCTAAATATGAACAAGCCCAATTAAACACACTGCTTCCATCAGCACCTCTGATAAAACATCCAGAAGTAGTTTTAGAGTAAGCCGTCATTCCACCTCTTGCGTCATTTGTTGCTGCACTAACAACGATTGCATAATTTGTATCTGAAAATGTTATTGGGAAAGTAATATTAGTGTTTGAAGAACTTCTATATCCCCATTGTATATAATTATGCTTTCCCAACCATAATAAATCTCATTTCACGGTCAGATAGAATAGTTTCAATATGGGTGGTATCAAATACTTTATAGTATGTATAATCAGCGCCTGTTTCTTTTGTGCCCTGCCCAATAGCACTTATAGCATATGCAGCTGAAACAGTTAACGGATAGCCCCAATATCCACCTGCTGTATTTGCAATGGTTCCCCATTGTTAAACTTTGCCTAAGGCAATCCATCTAACCGTAGGAATTGTGCTATAAGTACTAGTCTCAAATTTAGATGCGGTTACATTATCAGCTTTTAAATATGGAAAAGCAGGTGAATCACCGAAAGTTCCGCCTTTTGTAAGAACAACAGTGAATATGCTTGCAAAAGATACTGGAAATGAAATGCTTTTATTTCCAGTAGTTGTAGATGAATATAATCCCCATTGTTTACTTGCCTAACGAAATGTATAAAACTGGGAAAGAATCTGCTCCAAAAAGAACAATATTTGAATTGTTTTTTGTTGTTACTCGTAAATTATTTGTAGACATTTGTGTAGTGCTTGTATTTGGCAATGCAACAACAATATAGTTTGTTGACGAGTACGCAATAGGCAATGTAATTGCTTGATTATTTGCTGTACCAGTTCCCCATTGTTTCTATTGCTTATCTGCCAATAGCTATAATTAAAGCATTACTATCTGCTGTCCCATCCGAATAATCACCGTAAATGGTTAACCGTGATGTTGAACGTGAAGATATCGCATAAGTACCTACACCGTTGTTTGGATAGTTAGTAGGTGTAGCTAATGCTACAAAACAAGTATTAGAAAATGAAATTGGGAAATTAAATGTTGCAGTCTCATCCGCTAATCTGCAAGCAACTGTTCCCCATTGTAGTGGCCAAGGCAAATATAGAAACGGTCTTGCGCCCAATGAAACACAATAGAGGATTGCTTTCGACTGTCAAGATAAAAATAATAGCCGTCTATATCAACACCGGTATGCTGCGGCATATTTAACACAGCATAATTTGCCGTTGAAAAACTAATTGGCAAGGTTATAATTTGTTGGTTTGTTATAGGCGTACTACCACGCAGCACATACCCCCATTGTTTAATAACCCGCCAAAATCCAGTAAGCAGTTTTATCGTCTTCACCGAAATCTTTGTTACATACAAATTGTGTTGTACTTCTGCTAATTAAGGCAACGCTTCCCCATGCACCGTTGCCAGTACCAGTTGCGAAATTCGTAATTATAGTTACTGCATAATTAGCGGCAGTAGTAGATAGTGGTAATTTGACGCTCTTATTATAGGTATTAAGTACCAAGCTTCCCCATTGTTAAATTGCAAGGCAAAGCCAATACCCACCTAAGTCGCCATAGGAACCAATGGTAATGCTGTTTAAAGTAAGTTGATTTGCGTAAACTTTATTGTAATAGAGATTAGTATGATGAGAAACACGCGCGGTTACAAAAATAGCGTAAATTTGACTGGTTGCAGGTATAGGTAAACTAATTTTATATGCTCCACCGCCAGTAGCACCTGTCGCTAATCCCCATTGTATTTACTTCCCAGCAACGATATACTTTTTCGCCCTTCCAGCGTTGGAAAATTCAACTTGCGTTTTGCTTACGGTTTTAGGTGCGAACGTGTTGTTTGCTATGCTGCCGCTGCCGTATTCAACACCGGTGCAAAAATAAGCGGCATTGGAAAAGGCAATAGGGAACGAAACCGTAAGTGTTCCTGTTGCCACATCACCCCATTGTTCCTTTTATTTACCAACAGCAATCCAATATGCACCCTGTTCAAAACCGACGCGCATACTTGTATTGGTCAGACTTAAGATACCGCGCCAATCAATTGCGTGGTCATCTTTTCGGCAGGCGTTGAGTGCAGCATAGGCTGCGCTAAACGAAATAGGGAAGGTTACTGTTCTATATCCATAATCGGCTTGAGTAAACGCTCCCCATTGTTTTTATACGGTTCCGAGGGCAAGCAAGAATCCACCATAACGGGCTTGGTATTGGTAAGTGGTTGCATTAACAGTATTGTATGACTCGAGCTTTTCGCAAAACCCTGAATCATCATTAGTCGAAAAAAATCCCGCCAACAAAATTTCCTTAAAAGGTATAGGATAAGAGAGTGTTGATTTTGTTGTCTTTTTCTCCTCAAATACCCATTGTAGGCGCTAGGCAGCTACAAACCATAGATAGCTACTATCATTATGGTAATTACGGAAGGTAAAATTATTTGTTGTTCTTGTCATGATACTCATTTGATACAAATTTGCATTATGGTTAAATGGTGTAACAATAGCAAAATAATTATTTCTGGACACACTAATATTTAAAGTAACATTACCGTTATGTCCAGTTCCAACCTGTCCCCATTGTTTAAAAACCGATAGCAATGTAATTATATCTTCGGTTGTAATCATAAGAAGCAAGTTGATATTTTGCATTAGAAGTTATATTACTTGTAACAGTGTTTAAAGCAGCGGTATGAAAATTATCAAGTCCACCATAAGCGCAGGCAACTATCAAGTAATTGTTTTTTGGAAAAGGTAATGGCAATGTTACATTTACGGGATTGCCGCCTTCCGTCCAAGTCGTATATCCCCATTGTTTAATAACCAACGGCGAGCCATTGAGTATTAGTATTATCTGCACTGGCGGATAATAAGATTGTATTGCTTCCTGCCCAACCAGCAAGATTTCTAAAAGGTGTGGCAACATAAGTTTGCCTCGGCATTGCCAAAACGGTTATTCCGTAGTTCCAGCTGATTGGCAATGTGATATTCACGCTTTGAATATTAACTGTGCTTTGTCCCCATTGTTTCTAATGGCCAGCAACTATAAAACATAATCGACCGTTACCACTTTGGAAAACGCTACCCCAGAACCAACTAAAGGAAGATTTATTACGCGTCTTTACACGGGCACAATATTTTTCAGCATTACTGTCCCAGTCACTTTGAGAAACAACAATAGCATAATTTGTTGTTGAAAATGAAATTGGTAATGTCTGTGTACCGGTTGCAGCGGATGCCGTTAAACCCCATTGTAACTACTTACCACAGCTAATCCAATAAAAGGCCTTATTGCTATCTCCGTCAGCTGCTGTATTAAATGCAGTTTTGCTTAAGGAAGTTACGCCACCGTTCGTATAACGGTCACTATCAACAGCAGGAAAGGTTAAAACAATCCACGCTGCACTACTGTAAGCAATAGGAAAGGAAATACTTTGACCGTAGCCTCCTGCTTTTCCCCATTGTTTCTAAGAATTAAGAGCAATCCAAAATACAACATTGCCGCCATTAGAGTAAGGCGCCGTAGTAAATGCATTAATAGAATTTAACTGTTTTGTGCCAACCAAAACATAATAATTGGCACCCCATTCATTTGTTACATTCATACCTTGACAAACAACTATAGTGTAGTCATTTGTTGTAAAAGGAATAGGAAAATCTATTGATGTAGTTTGTCCGGCAGACTGTTTAAATCCCCATTGTAATTAACTGCCAGCTGCAATATAAGTTTTAGTAAAACTTCTTGTATCATCAATATAAATAGTTACTGAATTTGTTGACTTATTCGTTATCATAGTGGCATAGAGGGTTAATGCGTTGTTGCCTTCAACGCCTGATACAACAATATAATTAGTAGTAGCAAAAGAAACTGGAAATGTCGCTCTGACAGTTGCAGTTCCTGTAATTTTTCCCCATTGTTTCTACACGGTGCCGATAGCAAAAACAAATAACGGAGAAGGGCCACCTTCGTGGTTAAGTGTAACCTGTGTTGTTGTTACTGTTTTAACTCCGACAAAGCGGCAATAATTGTTATTTTCGGTTTTAGAAGCTATTGGAACTAATACCTTTTTAAAGGTTAACGGCCAAGATAAAGTAACATTACCGTTTTGGGCGGCATCACCTTTTCCCCATTGTTCTTAACTTTTACCAGCCGCAACAAAATTCATGGTTGATGTTGCACCGGAATACCAGGAGAAACTGCTCGCAGAAAAAGAACGTACAACGGAGTTATCTTGCCCGTCATCAGAGCCGTCATCTTGTCCAACCACGGTGAAGCAAGTACTAAAGGCGATAGGAAAGCTAATTGTTTTCGTGCCGCCGCGCGTGCAAGATACATTTGCTCCCCATTGTAACTACTTACCAAAAACTATGACGAAAAACGATGCCGTTTCGTCAAGCGATACATAAAACGATAATGCTTTTGCAGAAACAGAAGTAACTTTCACAGAGTTGTAATCAGCTGCATCAGAGCCACCGCTTTTAATGCCTGTAACCGCTGCGTAGCAGACTGACATAGCTAATGGATAAGTAAAAGTATAACTTTTAGCTGTTGCTGTGACTCCCCATTGTTTAATATCCTACTAAAAGAATATCAAATGTTGCATTATCGCCATCTTTAAGCAACTTACAATTATTTAATGTTTTACTTGCACTCACAACATATCCGACCATGTAATCAAGTCCGCCGCTGCCATTAAAGGAACCCCAAATCCAATAATTTGTAGTTGTGAAAGGAATTGGAAAGGTTATTGTAGGTTGTGAACCAGATAAATTGTTTGCAATTCTCCATTGTATTTATTTTGAAAGGATGATAAAAATGCCATTAAACGCAAAAGACGCACGTATTTTTATTAAATTTAACGATGATGGTACCCGTGATGATACACGCATCGAAGGTGCCAACCTTGAAATTATCCCGCCGCAGCCGATTACCAAAATGGTTGACGGCGAAGAAGTTGTAACAGGGCAGACAGAAGAAATTATTGCCGCCGCTGTTTACGATGACGGCAGCTATGACGAATTTGACCTGACTGGCTACATTGAAACCAGCTACGAAGATTATATGCTTTATTGCGGCAACAGCCCCGACGGCAAGGAATACGTCCGTAATATGGAAACCGGCGAGCCTATGGAGAAGCCGCCTTATGTGCCGACCACAGAAGAAAAGCTGGCTTCGCTTGATGCCGAATACCAACAGAAATTTGATGAAATTAACAATGCCATCATCATTGCCGTTACCGAAGGCGACACCGAGTTGCAGCAGGAGCTTGTTGCTGAAAAAGCTGCCCTGAAGGAAGAATATACCACGAAAAGAGGTGAGCTGTAATGCAAAACAAGAGATGCTTTTTGTGCGGTCACAAAATGGCTGAAAACGGCTTGTGTACCAACGCGGAGTGTATTCGAAGCCAGTCCGTTGCCGAAAACCAAAACAATGAAAAAGAAGCACCTGTTGCCGCTGCTAAAACCGCTAAAAAGCAGGCGTAGAGCGGAACAGGCGCTTTGAAATCAACTTTTAAAAATTAACAACACATTAGTAACGCGCAAAATGCGCTTGTGGTGTGGGTTTTCAAGATTTTACAAATACCACATTAGCAACAAAATAGCAACAGAGCCCTCTGCGAATCACTTTAATAAATCTATCGTTTTTCTCAGCTGGGCTATTGTTTTATGCGTGTAATGTTTTTGCGTTATATCGGTCACGGCATGACCTAAAATCAATTTAACGCTTAATCTGTTGGCTGGCAGCTCGTCAAACCAAGTTGCGCAGGTGTGACGGCATTCGCCGGGCGTATGCTGGCAGCGGGATAATTTCATGACCAAAGCGAACCTGTCGCGCATGGCAGCGTAAGATAAAGGGATACCGTTATCACGGGTCAAAAGAGTTGGACCAGGTTTCGCCATCCAATGTTCGAAATAGGGTAGAGTAATCCTACTGATTGGCACAACACGATTGCTGCTGCTTTTAGTTTTCGATTTTCCAATAAAAAACCAACGTTGCTTTAAATGCACATCTTTTTTTAAAACGCGGCAAAACTCGCTTGGGCGTGTGCCAGCATAACACATCATTACTGGTATCATGGCAAGCTCCGCAATCTCTGGTGCGGCTGTTTGAATTAGCTTTTTAACGCGGTTTAGTTGCCTGCGGTTAAAAGGCTTTTTGATTGTTTCGCCATCGTCTGGGTCAATGTCTACATTTTGGCTAATATCATTTTTAACGTCGATGACATTGTATTTGATAGCTGCAGTATAAATATAATGCATCAACTGCCTGACCTTGCGTTGCATATCATAAGTAATACCTTTGTCATGCATGTTTTCTATAACAAGCTGGAGGTCACTGACTGTGATTGATCTAAATTTTTTATCCGCTAAAAACTCGCAGTGTTTCCAGCAACTTCGGCAGTTACTTTGCGCTTGTTTGCCAAGTTCGTTGTAGTGTGACATTAAAAATAATTCGTAGGCATCTTTAAATGTAGTAGCATTTTTGGCAAATAGATACGGATTGTTCCGGCGTTTAATAAGTATTTCGTATGCTTCTTCTTCAGTAGCCACAGCGGCAATAAATGGTTGCTTGCCGGTGGCTGGGTCGCGTGGGCCTCGAACAATATAAGGCTTTAAACGGTTGCCGTCATTGTATCGGGTAACGCTGCCGAACTGATGTGGCAGTTTTTGCCTGCTGTTAGGTTTTCTGCGGTTTGGTTTTGGTTTTACTTTTTGTAAAATTTCCTTTTTGTTCATAAAATCAGCTCCTTGTACTTTAAGTATAAAGGAGCTTTTTAATTTTGCGAAAGGGGGTGGTTAAATTGATTGAGTTTATTTGAGGCATGTTTTTGGAATGGTTGTTACTGTTGACGATTTTGTTTTTTATGGGCGCAAATCAAGACAGGGGTGATGTATGAAATGAATTTTCAGGATATTGGTGTGGCCTTATCTGTTTTGGGCGCCGTAGGCTGGATTTTTAAAATTTGGATTATAAATCCTCTTAACATTAGTATTTTAACGATAAAAGACACTTGCGTTGAATTTAAATCAACTATCGAAAAATACAGACAAATGATAAGTGACATGGCCCAAGAAATCACAGCCGCAAGAGCAGATGCAAAGTCTGCGCATAAACGCATTTCCGAACTTCAAGAGCGTGTACATGCGCTTGAAATGAGATGCCTTGAATGCTGCAGAAGGGATGATTGAAAATGCTTGAGAAAATTAAAAGCTACATCTATACATTTATTGCCGATGCTAAAGTAAAACTTAATAATATGCAAAAGCCGATACAATGGATTGTTATTGGCTATTTTATTTTGGTGCTGCTTTTAGTGCTTACCTATTACATTGCATGGCTTTATCTTTGGCAGGGTGGAAAAGCTGCCCTGCCAGATTTGCTGGCAATCATTAAAGAAATGATTGGTCCGGCAATGATAGGCTTTGTTACCTTTATCGGCGGCTGCTTTGTTGACCTTAACAACAACGGCGTGCCGGACAGGTTGGAAGATAACGAGCAGGGAGGTGGCCACCGGTGAAATGGATACCACAGGCAATAGCAGAACTTTTGGCCATGTTGATTGCTTATGCAACAAACTGGATAGTGGCTGCTTTTGCTGACGAGTACGGTCAATTACCACAGTGCCTAAAATTATGGCAGACCTATGATAATCCGTTGGATATTGACTGGATGATTTATGAAGGCTGTGTGCCTAAATTTGCCCGGTATGATTTTAACCGCCATTATCAATATGTACCTGAAGATAAAGGGGATAATTATATGATACCTGGTAAGGTTATCCTAAAAGACCCTAATTTTACGCTCTGGGAACGCTTCCAGAGATATGTGTGCCGTGTGTGCTGGTTATACCGTAACAGCAATTACGGGTTCAGCTATTACGTTAACGGTTGTATTGTAGATGGTAGTAAAAATATTATCAAGCTTGATATTGATAAACCAAATGACAGGCGTTTCATAAGTATGGTTAACGATGGTTCCAGTTGGTGGAGCAGAACCTGGTGCTATTATTACGAAGTTAAATATTGCCGTTGGTTTAGATTACGCCTATACCTTGGTTGGAAATTAAAAGGTGTAAATGCAGGCCGGCAACGTCACATGCTGGCTTTATCTTTTAATCCTTTCAAAAGACTGGAGGCAGAATAACTATGAATTTTAAAAGAGTATCTGTAATCGATTACGGTTTAGATTTTAGTAGCCTTACGCCGCGTGAAGCCACGACCAGGATTGTAATACATCACACCGGCAACCCGGTTGATGACGATTTATCAGCGGAGCAAATTCATGCGAGCCACCAGGCGCAGGGCTGGGCTGGTATCGGCTACCATTTTGTTGTGCGTAAGGACGGCACTATAGAGCTTGGTCGCCCGGACTGGGCGGTTGGCGCACACGCTTATGGCTTTAACAGCAAAAGCATTGCCGTTCACGTTTGCGGCAATTTTAACCTTGCCGAACCGACAGAAGCCCAGATTAACGCATTGCCACAGCTTATTGCCGACATTTGCGATGCATATGGTTTAGTTGCCAGCGACAGTATTGTTGTTGGCCACCGTGACCTGATGGCAACCGAGTGTCCTGGCAATAATTTATACAAACGTATGGTTACTATCCGCGGCAACGCTGAGTGGTATCGCAATCATTAAAAATATTATTGAGGATGCACTATAACCCCCTCACATTCGAGGGGGTTAACCGTGTCGATTTCGATACGGTATAAACTGGTCAATTTCCACCAACTTGAATAAATTGTAAAAGAAAGGAAGCTAAAGCTATGACCCAAAAACAAAAAGTAGAACAGGACATTGAACTTGTAAAGGCAGCCATTGACCAGCTGAAAGATGATGTGGAAAAGCTGGCCGATGAGGAACGCGCGGAGCTGAAAGAAAAAATAAATGCAGCCCTCGGCGAATACGCTGACGAAATTGAAGCCATCAAAGAATTTGACCGCACTTTGATTGAAAAAATCGGCAAACACGGCCGCACTTTTTTATACATTGTGGTCGGTATCCTTGCAATTGCCGGAATTGATAAGGCAATCGGCTGGGTAAAAGGCTTGTTTTAAAAATTAGCAGCAAAATGCAAGAAAAGCCATGCCTACAGATTGGCACAGCGTAGATTTTTAACGGTGCTGCTTGTGCTTACTTGCGCAGGGCGTTAAAAACGCTTATACGGTCAATTTGTGCGCGTAGCTTGATTTTGTCAAAATTTATCGGAATAGAGGCTTAAAAATGTTTGTAGAAGGATATATTTTGCACCCGTGGAATGTTTTACTCGGTTTTGCCAAAAGTGAAAATGATTTTGAAAAAAGATTTGAAGTATTTTTGCTGTTTTTTGTCATTGCTTTTGTTGAACCAAAGGACTAACAAAAGTAATTAACATGTGATATACTGTATTTAGTACACTATGGCGTATTAATTTAAAGAATTCTTACGTCAAGTCAGAAGAATAACAGTCTGCGAGTGCCAGTCGTAGGCTGTTATTTTTGTTTTTATGAAAATTATGAGGCGAAAAAATGAACTGGAAAGAATTATTAAAGTTTGCGGTTACAGGACTTATTTGCGCAACCATCGCACTTTGTGTTTATCATTTTTTTATAGCCCCAGATAAAGTCCCTATCGTAACATCAGAGGATATAAAAACAGGCAGCAATGTTGAAAAGATTGCTGCTTTGTCTGGAGTAAAACTATCATCGGGGCAGGCGGCGGAAGTTGCAGATAAAATAAAAAAAGCAAAGCCGGCCGAGAAGATTAATACTACTGTCAGAGATTTAAAAGATACAGCTAAGCAAATGCAGCAGCAAAGCGGAAGTGATTTTGCGCCAGTGGTGACGGACGAAGATTTATCTAAAATCGATAAGGATACGCCAGTGGAACTGCAGCAATACCATATTTATGCTGCGCCTAAAGTTTTGCGTGAAGTTGGGCTGAAAGCTGGTACTGATGGCAACGCTGTTGCCGGTATCAGTTACGGCATTAAGCGCCGCATCAGCACCGAAGGGAAATATATTGGTGTGCGCGCGGATTATGACTGGAAGGAAAAAGAAGCTGCTGTCTGGCTTACCTATACATATTAAAAATTATCCCTGCCGGTATAATGCTGGCAGGGAAGTTTTTTATTAAATAAAACTTGAAATATATTAAACAGTAAGTTAATATACAACAAAAGCAAGGGGGTGGATGTTATGAAAAAATATAAATATTATATGAATGCAAGACCGGCGATGCCTGGGGCTCTGCCAAAAGATTTTGTAAGGTTAGACGAAAACGACAATGGTGGTCGATATGGCGCAGTTTATTATAATCGTGAGCTGACGCAGGAAGAAGTATTAAATTACGAACTGAAAGGCGATGATAAATTATGTTAAGAGCAAAAGATTTTGAAGAAGCTTTAACGGACATTTTATATGGTGGGATTATTTATTCTGATGATGGAGATGTTGAAATTAAAAGAATTATTCCTTTTGAGTCGGCTGGATTGATGACCAGGAACGCAGGTGTGGTTGTTATGTTATCTGACGGCAGCGAATTCCAATTAACAATAAATAAAAGCTGTTAAGGAAGTGCACAAAATGGAGTTTAGAGAAATTTTAGATGCTCCGGAATTATATAAAATTGTTGAACAAATTGAAGAACTTGCCCAGGAAAAAGAGCCGGTGTTGGTGCGGATACGAACAGATTTAATTGCTGAATTGAAGGCAAAAACTGGATATGATTATATTTTATAAATTGCATAATTTAAAAATATAAGCTCTGCGAATTTCGCAGGGCTTTTTTGATAGACATTATTTCTTGAGTATTAGTTAGGTTGTTCTTGCATAATGATATTAAATATGATACTATAATGATACCGGATATAATACTACAAAGGGGAAGATGCCGATGGGGCAAATTGAAAAACGGCTTAGAGCACTATCAGAAGGTAAGGATTTGCCTTGGAATAAAGTAGTGACTTTGCTGGAATATTTTGGTGCAACAGTACAGGCACCGAGCGGCGGAAGTCATTACAAGGTATTCATAAAAGGAAAGCCGCCTTTGACTATACCAGTGCATAATGGAAAAATTAAAAAAGTTTATGCGAAAATGATTTCTGATTATTTGCATGAAGTTATGAATTAAATTTCATAATCTGGAAAGGAACGGATTGGAATGGTAGAAACTGCAAAAAATTTAAAATACTATCTGGGACTAAATTATCCGTCCCAGATAACTAAAATCGATGCTGAAGATGGCGGCGGATTTTTAATTGAAGTGCCTATGTTAAAAGGTTGTATGAGCGATGGTGAAACTGTAGAAGAAGCTTATAATAATTTAGAAGAAGCAAAGAAAGAATGGTTTTCTTATATGCTTGAAAATAATTTAGATATTCCAGAACCTACTAAGGCTGTTGATTATAGTGGTAAATTTATGGTGCGTATACCCAAAACATTACATAAAATTATTGTAGAGCAATCTAAAAAAGAAGGATTAAGTTTAAATCAATATGTTTCTACTGTATTAGCTTATGCTGCTGGACAGAAAAATATTTTAAGTGTTAAAAGAAATTAGAGTTTTTTAGTATAAGGAAATTGAAATGGATGAAAAAATTATTGAAACAAAGAAAAAAGTTAACGCTGTTTTAAAAGATGTAGAAAAAAGAGCAAAGGGGAAATATTGCCTAATTTGCAAAAAAGAATGCAGTAGTTTTTGTAATTCTCATACTATTCCACAATTTGTTTTAAGGAATATAGCTTGTAATGGTGAACTTTCTACTTCAGCTAATTTTATTATAGAGAAAGATACGCCTATAATGGAAACAAAAAAAGGGATAAATAATAGCAATATATTTAGACGTATTTGTAATTCCTGTGATAAGAAATATTTTGCTATTTATGAAGACGAAAGTATTTTGTTAAAAAAACCAAATGATGAAATTTTAAACTCTATTGTTTTAAAGAATATTTTATTAGAACTTGATAAAAAATTAAGAGAAAAGGAATTAAAAAATATATTTGAAGAAAAAGGGGAAACACCACCTTATGCAACTCAGTATAATTATATCGATACAAAAGAAACGCGAGAAGAATTACAAAAAGTTTTAAACAATAAAAACAAATATAATTTATTTTATTGGGAAAAGTTAGATTATATAGTTCCTTTTGCTTTCCAAGGAAAAGTTGTATTGCATGGAGATTTAGAGGGTAATTTAGTGAATGATGTTTATTCATCAAATTATAAAATAGTTATGAAAAATTTATATATTTTTGTATTTCCTCTTTCTTCAGTAAGTGTTGTTGGAATGTTTATAAATTCTAATAGTGTAAATTATAATTCTTTTATAAAACAATTTGTAAAATTATCAAAAGAACGTAAACTCCAAATAATAAATTTTTTGATCTTTAATAAAACCGAAAATTACTCGATTAACCAATCTGTGGTAGAAAATGTTTGTAATAATGAAATTTTTATGGATATATGTAGAGACCAAGGATTGCTTTATAAAACACTTTTTGATTTTTTTAAATCTGAGACAATTTTAAAAAAAGAACGTGTTGAATTACTAAAAAAATATTTAAATAGTAATTTAATTGACGAAATGCCAAATTTACTTAGCGAAGAGTATGCGTTAAAATAAAAAATCAAAATTTGATGTTTTATTTAATGAAACAGAAAAAGCCGGCGAATAACGTCGGCCTATTCTGTTTCTGCGATATATTTTTTTATTTTAATAATGCTACAATTTTTTACATTTTTACCACGTAAAAAACAAATCAATGTTTGAAAACAAATGCCAATAGATTTAGCAGCTTCACCTTTCCTGTGTGCATGCAAAATAATGGATTTTTGCAATTTCTCTTGTAGCGTTGTTTCAGGCATAATATCACAAGCGGCTATATGACCTAATGGGAGATTTAAACCGTTTGCAATTCGCAATAAGAGTTTTATATCATGCGAATTGAATTTTCGTTCAAGTGCACAAAGATGTTGACCTTTCATACCAAATAGTTTAGCGCATTGTGTTAAAGATAGACCTTGTTTTAATCGTGCAATTCTAATTCTTTTACCTATTATGTTATTTTCGTCAACATTGCTTACGGCACGGTTCGCCTATAAATATACTTGCTTCACGCCCGGGTATGGTTATTATGCGCGGTGTTGCCAGAATTTTGGCTTTGCCTTTGGCAAAAAGGGCGTTTAAAGCAGCGTTAAAACGGAATTCATAATTAGCGCCAAAATGTACTACGCCGCCGAAATTTTCGTTATCAGAATCATCGTTATTGTCATCATTGCCGTAGTAATTGCTGTTTTGCGGTATTTTATCCCAGTTCCAGCTGATGCCGAGGTTTTCGCTGTCTTCGCGGTTTACCGCAATTATTTTGGCTTCAAGCGTTACCTGCTGCGTGGCAGTATCAAGCGCGGCTACTGCGCTGCGCAGGCGCATTTCGTCGGTGGGGGTGCCGGTAAAAATAATGCTGTTGGTAACAGTATCGGTGCTTATTTTGCTGTTGGTGCCAATAAGCGGTGCCAGTGCTGTTTTAAGTTCTTCCGCTTTGGCATAGTTAAGTTTAATAATACTGGCCGTATCGTTAAATTTTTCCATGCCTGCGGCAGAGCCAACCAGTATAACATCGCCGGTAAGGCGGTAACTTAAACCTTTGGCAGCGGTAATTATACGCAGTGCGGTGTCAAAAGGCACGTCTTTAAGGTTAAGTGTAACCGTGCCCTGTACGGAACTGTCGGCAACAATGCTTTTGCCGGAAAGTGCTGCAACAGAAGCGAGTACATCGCGTACCTGGCCGTCGCGCACGTTAAGCGTAATACCGTTTGCATAAGCCAAAGGCGAAGCCGCAATTAATAAAGCAGTTAAAAGAGCAGTAAAAATTTTAGTCATGGGCTGTTCCTCCGGCTTTTAACATAAGCGTTTGGGAGCCTTTTTCGAGCAGTACGCTGTTTGGGGTGATACTGCATACTGTAAACCCGTTAATTTTGCTGCCCGGCTGATAGTAATTGCTTTGGCCTGCAAATTCCATAATTGCCATGGTGGCGCTGCCGTTTTGTACAGTTCCTTTTAAAACGGGGGTTAAGGCGGCAGTTTGGCGTTTAATATCCGGCGCGGCCGGAGCCAGAAATGGGTTGCGCTGCGGTTTGATGCTTTTGGCAGCCGATGGCAGTTGTATGGGGGTAAAAACTGCATGGCTGTTTACCGGCGCATGTTTTTGCGCAGTGCCTGCAAGCGTAAACTGCAAAACGCTTAAAATCAGCATTGTACCTGCCGTTAAGCATAAAAAAAGCGGCGGGCGTTGTAGTTTAATGTGTTCCAGAAGCTGTTCCTCCAATAAACCTCCGGTATCCGCAATTTCGGTTCAATATTATACCATAAAAATTTACTTGAAGATATTATTTTTGCTGGTTATAATAATAAAGCTGCAAATTTTTGTAATGGAGAGAAAAAGTTGATAATACAAACCGAACGGACATTGTTTAAAAAAGAAGAAAACGCTGATGCCGTAAAGGCGGCTGACAGCCTTATTGCCAAAGCCGCTGCATCCGGCGCGAGCGATATACATATAGAACCGGGAGAAAATAACGCATGTGTGCGTATGCGTATCGATGGCGTTCTTTACAAAGAAGCCGAAATGAATAAAACGCTTATGCAGGCGGTTGTTTCGCGCGTAAAGGTGCTGGCCGGCATGGATATTGCCGAAAAACGCCTGCCGCAGGATGGCAGCATTAAGCTGGAGCTTGACGGACGCAATATTGATTTACGCATATCGTCGCTGCCGACTATTTTAGGAGAAAAAATAGTTATACGTATTTTAGACAGGGAAAAGTTTGCCCTGAATTTGGATGAACTAAATTTTACGCCGGAAAATTTAACGCTTTACCGCAGGCTTTATAATTATGGCAGCGGCATTGTGCTGTTAACGGGGCCGACCGGCAGCGGCAAAACCACAACGCTTTATGCTACGCTGGCAGAGCTTAACAGCAGCGAACGCAATATTGTAACCATAGAAGACCCCGTTGAATACCGTATTAACGGCATAAGCCAGGTTGCTGTAAACGAAAAGGCCGGGCTGACTTTTGCAAGCGGGCTGCGCAGCATTTTGCGGCAGGACCCGGATATTATTATGCTTGGTGAAATACGCAGCCTTGATACGGCAGGAACTGCCATACGTGCGGCGCTTACCGGGCATTTGGTGTTCAGCACGCTGCATACCAATAATGCCGCGGGAGCGGCGGTGCGGCTTGTCGATATGGGTATAGAGCCGTTTTTGGTTGCATCTGCCCTGCGCGGAGTTGTTGCGCCAAGGTTAGTGCGGCGCATTTGCCCGCACTGCAAAACTGCTTATGCCGCAAACGCGGAAGAAAAGGCTTATTTAAACATTAAAAGCGGCGACGGTTTAACGCTTTACAAGGGCAGCGGCTGTGAAAAATGCCGCGGAACTGGTTATTTAGGGCGTATGGCTTTGCAGGAAGTAATGCCTGTTGTGCCGGAACTGAAAAAATTTATTTTGGGCAAGGCGCAGGAGGAAACGCTTTTTGCTGAAGCAGAAAAATTCGGCGCGGTAAGTATGCGCAGTGATGGAGTGCAAAAAGTACTAAAAGGGCACACTTCTTTAGCAGAAGTTTTGCAGGCCGTGCATTAAGGAGTAAAAATGCTAGAACATATTTTAAAAGAAGCCGTGCGCCAAAACGCTTCGGACGTGCATATAAAAGCAGGCGCAGTGCCGGTATTCAGAATTAACGGCGTTTTAAACAGGCAGAATTTACCTGCCGTAAGTGAAAACGCAATTACATCTTTTATTGAGCAGTACGGTTCCTGTGCCGTTAACGAAACAGAAGCGGATTTTTGCTGTCGTATTAACTGCGCAGGAAGCTTTAGGGTGCACGGATATTTGCAGAATGGCTTTCCGGCACTTGCCGTAAGAATAATAAAAAGTGCAGTCCCATCGTTATCAGATTTGAATGCTCCGCCAGTTTTGGGGAAGCTTGCTATGCAGCGCAGCGGGCTTATTCTGGTAACCGGCCCAGCCGGAAGCGGCAAAAGCACAACCATGGCGGCTATGGTTGATTTTATTAACCGTAATAAAAGTGAGCATATTGTTACTTTGGAAGACCCGCCGGAATACAGGTTTACGGAAGATAAAAGTATTATCAGCCAGCGGCAGGTTGGCAGTGATACCGCTAGTTTTGCACTTGGCCTTCGTGCGGCACTGCGCCAGGACCCTGACGTTATTATGATTGGAGAGCTGCGTGATGCACAAACTGCTGCCGGTGCAGTTTCCGCTGCCGAAACAGGGCATTTGGTGCTTGCAACGCTGCATACGCGCAGTGCTGTTTTAGCAGTATCGCGTATGCTGGATTTTTTTGCGCCGGAAAAACAGCAGCAAATGCGTGCGCAGCTTGCAGAAAATTTACAGGCTGTTATAGCGCAGCAGCTTGTTCCGGGCTGCCATGGCGGAAGAACGGCAGCTTTTGAAGTTTTAACCTTTACGCAGGCTGTGCGCAGCCTTTTGCGTGACGGAAAGGCATACCAGCTTGCAAGTTATATGCAAAGCGGCAGGCAGCAGGGAATGCAGTGCATGGATTACGCACTGGCATATTTGGCAAAAACAGGGGAGATAACAAAACAGACAGCACAAGAATATGCTTTTGATATTGAGTTGTTAAATGAATATTTATTGCAGTAAAAAACTGCACCGTTAAAGTTGTTGTGCATATCATAGCTTTTGGTGCAGTTTTTGTTTAATTTATTAATTTGTTTATTGCTTCTTCTTCTGGCGTTACATAATATGTTGTCTGGTTAGTGTAAATAACAAAGCCGGGTTTGGCACCGCTTGGCTTTTTTACAAATTTTCGCAGGGTACAGTCTACAGGTATTTTACTGCCGCCGCGGGCTTTGCTGAAATATCCTGCCAGCGTTGCCGCAGTTTGAATGTCTTTTTCATCTGCCTGCGGCAGAGTTGTTTTTAAAATAACGTGCGAACCGGGAATGTTTTTGGTATGGAACCATAAATCATTGCCGCTGCCGATTGAAAAAGTAACGTAATCGTTTTGTTTGTTGTTTTTGCCGATATATAAAGCTGTATCTTCCGAAAGTTTAATAATTGTTGGTGTTGATTTTGCCTGCGGCATTTTATTTTTTGTATTTTTTACGGTTATAAAGCCTGCGGCAGCAAGTTCTGCCTTAATTTCAGCAACTTCGGCCCTTGTCTGTACAAGTTTAAGGGCAATGTCGATACTTCCCAGATATTCAACTGCTTCTTCCGTAAGTTTCAGCTGTTCTTTAATTTCTGCCTGCGCACGTTTTAATTTATTATAGCGTTTATAATATTTTTGTGCGTTTTCGTTGGCAGTTAAATCGGGTGCCAGTTTTATGGCCAGCGGCGTGCCGTCATAAATATTTTCCAGCGTACATTCACTGCTGCCTTTGGTAATGCGGTACAAATTTGCCATTAAGGTATCGGCAATAATGCGCTGCTGTTCGGCATCTTCCGCCGCGGCAAGTTCCTCTTTTAAAAGCAGTATTTTCTTCTGCAGTTTTTCGGTTTCCGTATTTACTGTTTTGTTTAAAACCTCCTGTTCCGGCAAAAGAACGGGCGTAAGGCTTTGCGCAAAAGCAACGGCGCTGTTAAGAGAGGCAAACTCTTTTACGGTTTCGCCGCTTGTAAGCTGCAAAGGTTTAAACGGAAGAATTGTTTTAACGGTATTGGTGCGGGTAATAATGGCGTATACAGGCGCAGTACCGCTTTTGGCCGCGTTAATATTTTTTTGCAAAGTGCGAATGGCATCTGCCAAAGCAGCAATATTTTCGTTTGTAATACCGCCTTCGGCAGTTATGCCTGCAAATTTTAAAAGCTGCCCTGCCGTATACTGCCCAATGCCGGTTGTAGCGGCAATAAGTGCTTTTTGCGGCGGCAGGGGCTGGTTTTGTGCCGCTGCGGCAATATCCGCCGGGGCGGATGTTAAAATATCCAGCCCGTCCTGCGGCGGCGGGGCAATGTAGGCAAGCCCCGGCAGAATCTGGCGGTAACTGCTTAACATTTTGCCGATATGTTTCAGGCTGTCTAAAATTACGCCTTCGCTTACAAAAATAATATTGGCGTTTTTGCCGGTTAGTTCAAAAATAAGCTGTTTGCTGATAATTTGCCTTGCGCTGCCTATGCTGCTTATTTCCATTGTAACAACACGGTCCAGGCCGCTTTGCGTTATTTTGGTAATGCGCCCTTCTTCCAGATGCTTGCGCAGAAGCATGCAGAAAGCAGGCGGGGTTTCAGGGCGTTCCGGCGTTTTATCCGGCATATATAAATAGGGCGAAGCACCGGAAAAATCGGCAGCTAAAGGTATAACGGCATTTTCGGTTTTAACAAGCAGCAGAAGGCTGCTTTTGTTAGGCATAAAAACTTTGTATATTTTGCCGCCGAGCAGCTTTTCCTGCAGCTGGCTTATAAGAATATTTATTGTAATACCTTCCAAATTCATGGAAATTCTCCTTTTTTCTTTAAAAATTTGCGTTTTTCGTTTGCTTATGAAGTCATAATAGGGTATAATATTATTTCAAGAATAAGTATACAACAATTTTACTAATTTAGAAATGCGGCGGGAGGTTTTATTTTGCTTAAAAGTATGACTGGTTTTGGCCGCGGCGAATATGAGGATGAAAAGTTTTCGGCAACGGTAGAAATGAAAACGGTAAATCACCGTTACAATGAAGTGGCTATCCGTTTGCCGCGCTTTTTAAATCCCCTGGAGGACAGGATACGCAAAACTATTTTGCGCAGTATTAACCGTGGGCGCATAGATGTATTTATCACAGCAGATTATGTAAATGACGGGCTCTGCACCGTTAAAGTAGACAGGCCTTTGGCGGCGGCGTACCATAACGCTTTGCAGGAAGTTGCCGATGCTGCTGGTATCGGCGGCTGCAAGCTGGCCGAGCAGGCAGAGGTATTGTACCTTGCGCGCTGCCCGGACGTTATCAGCGTTAAAGAGGGCTTTTTTGACGTGGAAACCATCTGGCCGCAGCTTGAACAGGCTTTGCAGCAGGCTGTTAACAACCTTGTTGCCATGCGCGAAACAGAAGGCGGCAATATCTACGGCGATTTTATCAAGCGCGCCGCGCTGATTGAAGAAAAACTTTTGCAGATAGAAGCACGTTCGCCGCAGGTTGTGGAAGAATACCAGGAACGTTTGAGCGAACGCATTAACGACCTGCTTGAAAAATATAACCAGACGGTAGAGCCGGAACGCTTGTTGCAGGAAGTTGCCATTTTTGCCGACCGTACAAGCATTACGGAAGAAATTGTAAGGCTGAAAAGCCATATCAAACAATTCCGCGAAATTATTAACCTTAATCAGCCGGTGGGCAGAAAGCTTGATTTTCTGGTGCAGGAATTTAACCGTGAAGCCAACACCATTGCTTCCAAGGCCAATGATTATACCATTGCCCAGCTGGTGGTAGATATTAAGGCAGAAATTGAAAAAATCAGGGAACAGATACAGAATATCGAATAAAAGGAGGCTGCTTTATGGATATTAAGCTTATTAACATAGGCTTTGGCAATATAGTTGCTGCCAACAGGATTATTTCTATTATCAGCCCGGAATCTGCGCCGATAAAAAGAATTATTCAGGAAGCGCGCGATAACGGCACGCTTATTGACGCAACTTACGGGCGCAGAACACGTGCGGTAATTGTTACTGACAGCGGCCATATTATTTTGTCGGCCGTACAGCCGGAAACCGTTGCCAACAGGCTTGTACAGAGTGATGACGAAGATGAAGAATAACGGCTGAGCAGGGGAGGGCTTATTTTGAAACCAAAAGGATTGCTGCTGGTTTTGTCGGGTCCGTCCGGCGCCGGTAAAGGTACAATCTGCCAGATGCTGCGTGAAAAGCTGCCGGATATTGGCTATTCGGTATCTGTAACAACCCGCGCTCCGCGCGAGGGCGAAGTTGACGGCGTAAGTTATTTTTTTAAAACTGTTGAAGAAGTTAAAGCCATGATTGCAGAGGGCGGCCTTCTGGAGTATGCCGAAGTATACGGCAACTATTACGGCACGCCGCGCGATTATGTTATGGATTTGCTTAATCAGGGCAAAGATGTAATTTTGGAAATTGATATTCAGGGCGCTTTGCAGATTAAAAAGCGTTTCCCGGACGGTGTGTTTGTGTTTATTGTTCCGCCTTCTCTGGATGAGCTTTCTTCGCGTATTTACAAACGCGGCACAGACAGCGAGGAAGTTATCAAAAAACGCCTTGCATCCGCCACGGGCGAGCTTGCTTACGCCAGTGAATATGACTATATTATAGTTAATGACATTGCCGAAAGGGCCACGCAGAAGGTTCTGACCGTTATGGAAGCAGAACGTTACCGCGCCGCCCGTACATATTTTATTATTGACGAAATTTGCCATTGCAGAAAAGAGGAGTGATTTTAATGTCTATGGTAGATCCTTCCATCGATTATTTAACAGAAAAAGTTGACAGCAAATATACTCTGGCTATGCTGGCTGCCAAACGCGCACGCGAACTGACTGTGCCCGGGCAGAACCTTCCGGAAAAGGAAGTAAGCATTGCCTTGAAGGAAATTGCAAACGATACCATTACTTATGAGCGCAATCAGGGTAAATAAGGGAGGCGCCGGCCTTGTTGAAGGGTAAGAAAATTGTTTTAGGTGTAACAGGCGGCATTGCCGTTTATAAAGCCGTTGACCTGGTGAGCAAACTGCGCAAACAGGGTGCAGAAGTGCGTGTCGTTATGACAGAACATGCCCAGCAGTTTGTAACTCCGCTGACTTTTAAGGAAATCAGCGGCAATAAAGTTGCTGTTTCCATGTGGAATGCCAATCAGGAATTTAACGTTGAACATATTGCCCTTGCCGATTGGGCCGACCTGTTTATGGTTGTGCCGGCAACGGCCAACATCATTGCAAAAATGGCATATGGCATTGCCGATGATTTGCTTTCGACAACGCTGCTCGCGGCACATTCACCGGTTATTGTGTGCCCTGCCATGAATACGCATATGTATGAAAACCCTGCCACGCAGGAAAATATTGCTAAAATTAAAAGCCGCGGCATTGTGGTGATGCCTCCGGCAAGCGGCGTACTGGCCTGCGGTGCCGTTGGTGCAGGGCGTTTGCCTGAACCTGCGGATATAGTTAATTTTGTGAAGGACTTTTTTGCAAAAACGGAAGGCGATATGCGCGGCCTTAAAGTTTTGGTAACTGCTGCCGGTACGCGTGAACCCATTGACCCGGTGCGTTATGTAGGCAACCGCAGCAGCGGCAAAATGGGTTATTCCATTGCACAGGCAGCGGCAGAACGCGGCGCAGAAGTAACCCTTGTTACAGGCCCCAGCGCGCTTACACCGCCGCCGAACATTAAAGTTGTAAATGTAGAAACAACGCAGCAGATGATGGATGCGTGTCTTGCCGTTTACGACGGCTGTGACATCGTTATCAAGGCGGCGGCCGTTGCCGATTACCGCCCGCATGATGTGGCAGCGCAGAAAATTAAAAAGAAAACCGATGATGCTTTAACGGTTGTAATGGATAAGAACCCGGATATTTTAAAAACGCTGGGTGAACGCAAAAAAGGCCAGTTTCTTGTTGGTTTTGCAGCAGAAACTCAGAACCTTATTGATAATGCCAAAGAAAAAGTTACCAAGAAAAACCTTGATATGATTGTTGCCAACGATGTAACAATGCAGGGGGCAGGCTTTGGCAGCGAAACCAATATTGTAAAACTGATTTTCCCGGACGGCAGCATTAAAGAACTGCCGCAGATGAGTAAGTACGATGTTGCGGAAGAACTTTTGAACACCGTTCTGCGCTTAAGGAAATAATTGTTGCCTTTTTTACATAAATTGGATATAATATCATAGTAACTTAATATTACTCATCAAGAGCTGGTGGAGGGATTGGCCCAATGAAACCGCAGCAACCATTGCATTAATGCAAACGGTGCTAAGTCCTGCGAGTTAATCGAGAGATGAGAATGTCGGTACAATCAGCGGCGCTCTCACAGAGGGCGCTTTTTTATTTACATAAGGAGGAACAGAATGAGAAAATTATTTACTTCCGAATCTGTTACGGAAGGGCATCCTGATAAAATTGCCGATCAGATTTCTGATGCTGTGCTTGATGCTATTCTGGCAGAGGACCCGCATGGCCGTGTTGCCTGCGAAACCGTAGTTGCAACCGGGCAGATTCATGTTGTCGGCGAAATTTCTACGAGCTGCTATGTTGATATTCCTAAAATCGCGCGTGAAACCGTTATTAATATCGGTTATGACCGTGCTAAATATGGCTTTGACGGCAATACCTGCGGCGTTTTGATTTCCATTGACGAACAGTCGCCGGATATTGCGCTTGGCGTTGATAAATCTCTGGAAGCCAAAGAAGGCAAGGCCGATGAAAACGAAGTAGGCGCCGGTGACCAGGGCATGATGTTCGGTTATGCCACTAACGAAACCCCGGAATATATGCCGCTGCCTGTTTCTTTGGCACATAAACTTTCCCGCCGCCTTGCAGAAGTGCGCAAAACCGGCGTTCTGCCTTACCTGCGCCCGGACGGAAAAACCCAGGTTACAGTTGAATATGACGATGGCAAACCTGTACGCATTGATACGATTGTTATTTCCACGCAGCATGCTCCGGAAATTGCTCTGGAACAAATCCGCCGCGATATTATGGAATTTGTTGTAAAACCGGTTGTACCGGCAGAAATGCTTGATGACGAAACCAAATATTACATCAACCCGACCGGCCGTTTCGTTATTGGCGGCCCGCAGGGCGACAGCGGCCTTACCGGACGTAAAATTATAGTTGATACTTACGGCGGTATGGCCCGTCACGGCGGCGGTGCTTTCTCCGGTAAAGACCCCACGAAAGTAGACCGCAGTGCAGCTTATGCAGCACGTTATGTAGCGAAAAACGTTGTTGCCGCAGGTCTTGCCGATAAATGCGAAATTCAGCTTGCTTATGCCATTGGCGTTGCACAGCCTGTTTCCGTTTTGGTAGATACTTTTGGCACCGGTAAAATTGACGACGACAAAATTGCCGAACTTATTAAAAAGAACTTCTCTCTCAGCCCGTCCGGCATTATTAAAACGCTGGATTTGCTACGCCCGATTTACAAGCAGACTGCTGCTTACGGGCATTTTGGCCGTACCGATGTAGACCTGCCGTGGGAACATACCGATAAGGCAGAAACTTTAAGAAAACAGGCCGGGCTGTAAAATTTAAAATTTTAAACTGCGTTAAACTGCACCCCAAAAGTTAGACTTTAGGAGGTGCAGTTTTTTTATTAAAGTATTTGTCAGGATATGGTAAAATAAATAGGTAAAGTTTTAGTTGGAGTTTTGTATGAGATACGTTAACGTAGCAATAAATTTACCTGTTAAAAATTTGTTTAAGCAGTTTACCTATGCTTCGCCGCCGCAGTTTGGCTATATAGGCGCAGGCTGGCGTGTAATTGTGCCTTTTTCGCGGCAGACAACGGAAGGCTTTGTTGTTGGCGAAGCAGGCAGCAATTTGCCCGAGCCTGAAAAATATAAAGAGGTTCAGGCTGTTATAGGCACTGAGCCGTGGTTTGACAATGAAATGCTGGAAGCAGCCCGCTGGCTTGCAGAATATTATATGTGCCCGCTGGCAGAAGCAATGCGCCTTTTTATTCCCGGCAAAAGCAGTATAAAGCGCCATGCTGTTTATGATGAAAACGGCAGGCTTTTATATTACGAGCTGGAAAACCGCCTAAAAGAAAAAATGCAGTATTGTTATGCCATAACGGAAAGCGGCATGCTGGCGCTGGCGGAAGGCAGTAACCGCGCTAAGGCGCAGATGGCGGCGCTGCAAATTTTGGCGCAGGCAGAGCGTGAGCTGAGCGCAAAGGAATTGGAAGCAGCAGGTGTAAGTGCTGCTGTTTTGCGTACCCTGCTGCAAAAGGAGTGGTGCAGCCGCAGAGAGCAGCGGGTTTTGCGCAACAGCTATGCCGGTAAAAACAGTTTAAAACAAAGTTTCAATTTAACGGAAGAACAGGCACAGGCTGTTGAAGCCGTAAGCAAAGCAATTACAGAAAAAAGGCAGGAAACTTTTTTATTGCAGGGCGTAACCGGCAGCGGCAAAACGGAAGTTTACCTTAATTTAACGGCAAAAGCGCTTGCGGAAGGGCGCCAGGTACTGGTACTTGTGCCGGAAATTGCCCTTACGGCGCAGATAGTAAAGCGTTTTCAAAGCTGGTTTAAAGACTGCATTGCCGTTGTGCACAGTAAACTATCGGCAAGTGAAAGGGCAGACGTTTTTTATAAAATACGCAATAACGAAGCGCAGATTCTAATTGGCGTGCGTTCGGCTGTTTTTGCGCCTTTTGCAAATTTAGGCCTTGTTATTATTGACGAAGAACATGACCAGAGCTACAAACAGGAAGAAAGGCCATGCTATCATGCCCGTGAAGTAGCACTGCACAGGGCAAAATATTTTAATATACCGGTAGTTTTAGGCAGCGCAACGCCGTCGATAGAGAGTTATTATGACGCCATAATGAAGCGGTTTAAACATCTGCGTTTAACTGGCCGCCCAAACGGCCAGCCGCTGCCAAAGGTACAAATTGTTGATATGCGCAAAGAATTGCAGGAAAGAAATTTTTCGGTGCTGTCACGCACTTTGCAGCAGGAGCTTGTGCGTACTGCTGCGGCAGGAGAGCAGGCAATAGTTCTTTTAAACCGCCGCGGTTATTCAACTTTTGTGATGTGCCGTGACTGCGGTGAAACTATTATGTGCCCGCACTGCGCCGTGGCTTTGGTTTATCATGAAGAAGGAAAAGCCATGCGCTGCCATTACTGCGGCAACACCATGCCTGTGCCGGAAGAATGTCCTAAATGCCACAGCAGGCGCATAAAATTTTTCGGCACCGGCACGCAAAAAGCAGAAGGACAGATTGCGGCTTTGCCGGAAGTAAAAGTTTTGCGCATGGACCAGGATTCCACGCTGCGCAAATTTGCACATGAAGAAATTTTAAATGCTTTTTCAAGCGGCAGGTATAATGTGCTGATTGGTACGCAGATGGTTGCCAAAGGGCACGATATACCAAATGTTACGCTTGTCGGTGTGCTTTCGGCAGATTCCATGCTGAACATGCCGGATTTCCGTGCTTACGAAAGAGCGTTTTCGCTGCTTACACAGGCCGCAGGGCGTGCAGGGCGCGGCGATAAACCGGGGCATGTAATTTTGCAGGTGTACGATGCGGATAACCGGACTGTACATCTTGCGGCGGCGCAGGATTACGATACCTTTGCAAAAGAAGAACTGCTGCGGCGTAAGGAACTTAACTATCCGCCTTATGCGGCGTTTTTAAAAATAACCGTATGGGATAAAAACGAAGAACGCGCTAACGGAACGGCTAAGGAAATAGCTGATTTTCTGGAGCAGCAGGCAAAAAATACGGATGCGAAAATATTTGGCCCGTTTGCCGGTATTATTGGCAAAGTGCGCGATTTATACCGAGTTAACGTGCTGGTAAAAAGCACACAGATAAATATATTTAAAACAGCGTTATGGCAGTCGCCGTACCGTGACATGAAAAATGTTTATTTTGACGTTGACCCGTTTAATGTGCTGTAAAATTGCCCGTATAACATTTTTTGTGATATAATAATTATTATGAGAGCGAATTTTAGGAGGATACTGTGAGTAAATTAAAAATACTTATTGCCGGAGACCCTGTGCTGCGCCAGAAAGCACAGGAAGTTGAACGCATGGATAAAAAAACTCTGCGTCTTTTGGACGATATGGCAGAAACCATGTATGCCGCTAACGGTGTCGGGCTTGCGGCGCCGCAGATTGGCGTTTTAAAACGCATTGTTGTTATTGACGTCGGTGAAGGGCTGATTGAGCTTATCAACCCTGTTATTACTTACCGTGAGGGTTCTGCCGTTGGGCCGGAAGGCTGCCTTTCCGTACCTGATTACGAAGGCGAAGTGGAACGCGCGGAAATTGTGCATTGCGAATATTATGACCGCAAAGGGCGCAAAATGCTTATTAAGGCAGACGGGCTTCTGGCAGTTTGCATTCAGCACGAACTTGACCATTTGGACGGAGTGCTGTTTATAGACAAGGCCAAAGTGCTGATGCCGAAGGATTTTGACGGGGAGCAGTAATGATGCGTATAGTATTTATGGGAACCCCTGATTTTGCCGTTGCCAGTTTAAAGGCACTGGCAGAGCAGGGCACAGACGAAATAGTTGGTGTATTTACACAGCCTGACAGGCCAAAAGGACGCGGGCAGAAAATGCTTATGACGCCGGTAAAAGAATATGCGCTTGAAAAAGGCTATGAAGTTTACCAGCCTCTGCGCGTAAAAACGCCGGAGGTTATTGAACTTTTACGCGGCCTTGCGCCTGATTTAATTGTAGTAGCTGCCTTTGGCCAGTTTTTGCCGAAAGAAATTCTGGAAATGCCGAAGTACGGCTGTATAAACGTGCATGCTTCGCTTTTGCCTAAATACCGTGGTGCTGCACCGATACATTATGTAATTTTAAACGGCGAAACAAAAAGCGGCGTAACAATTATGCAGATGGATATCGGTATGGATACCGGCGATATGCTTGCAAAAGCGGAAGTTGAGATTACGCCGGAAATGACCATGGGCGAACTGCACGACAGTTTAAAGGAAATTGGCGGCAAACTGCTGCTTGAAACAGTTGAAAAAATAAAACGCGGCGAAATTACGCCCGTTAAGCAAAATGATGCTGAAGCAACTTACGCACATTTGCTTACGCGCGATATGGAAGCTATTGACTGGAACCTGCCTGCGACGGAGATTCATAATAAAATACGTGCCTTTAACCCTGCTCCGGGTGCGTTTACTAATTTGCCCGGCGGCAAAAAACTTAAAATATGGCGTGCGGAAGTTGCCAGTGGCAGCGGCAGCAAAGCAGGGGAAGTTACCGAAGTTTTAAAGAACGGCTTTAAAGTTGCCTGCGGCAGCGGCGTTCTTCTTGTTACCGAAGTACAGCCGGAATCGAAAAAACGTATGCCTGCTGCGGTGTTCTGCAATGGCCGCGGCATTAATAAAGGTGATATTTTAGGTTGAGGTAAGTAAAGCAATGGAAAGTGTTTTGAAACCGAAAAAACGCATATTTGTTTCGCTGACATTGGCCAGTGCTTTTTTGGGAGCGGTTTTTATTTATTTATGCTGGCGCGTGGCCTTGCCGGGGCTTGCACAAATCAGTTCCACACTGCCGGTGCTTTTTGGCAGCGTTGGCATTGTGGTTGTAATAGCACTTTTGGCAGCTGTCAGCGCCATTGTGCTTGCAATTTTAGGCTTTCCAATCATCAAAACATTTTATTTTTGGGCATGGAAAGCCGTTAATATGCTGTTTCCATTTGCTGTTGGGCTGGGGCGCATTTTTAACATACCGCGCCAGAGAATAGAACAGTCGTTTATTGAAGTAAGCAATCATCTGGTACGCCAGCATAAAATAAAAGTGCCGGCATCAAGAATTATGATTTTAACGCCGCACTGCATTCAGCTTGATACCTGCGCCCATAAAATTACGCGCAATATCGAAAACTGCCGTCAGTGCGGACGCTGCTGTGTCGGCGGAATGCTTGGGCTGGCACATAAATACGGAATTCACATGGGCGTGGCAACAGGCGGTACTTTGGCAAGGCAGATGGTAAAAGAAATACGCCCGAAAGCAATAATTGCCGTTGCCTGCGAGCGTGATTTAACCAGCGGCATACAGGATGTTTTTCCGCTGCCGGTTATAGGCGTTTTAAACGAAAGGCCGTTTGGCCCATGTTTTAATACACGGGTTGATATTAAGAAAGTTGAAGCAGCTATTTTAGACTTTTTAGATACAGAGGAAGCAGATGACAGAAAAAAGACAGGCAAATAAAAAAATAAAAAAAGATACTGCAAGGCAGATTGCGCTTGAAGTAATTTGTGCCGTTATTAATGGCGGCGCTTATGCCAATATTGCCCTTCACAAAACCCTGCGCACTAAAAAAACGGATGACAGGGACCGCAGGTTCATTACGGAGCTGGTCTATGGTACCATAAAAGCAAAAGGTACTTTGGACTGGCTTTTGTCGCAGTTATCGGCAAGGCCTCTGGCAAAAATTGACAAGGTAATTTTAAATATTTTGCGCATGGGGCTCTATCAGATTTTTTATCTTGATAAAGTACCGGCTTCGGCAGCATGCAATGAAAGTACGGAACTTGCCAAGGCCGCAAGCCATGCCGGTGCGGCAAAATTCGTAAATGGCATTCTGCGTTCTGCCGTGCGCGGCAGGGAAGCAGGAACTTTGCTGTTTCCTGATAAATCTGCCGATGCAGCTTTAAACCTTGCCTTAACAAAACTGCATCCGCTGTGGCTTGTTAAGCACTGGTTAAAGCAGTTTGGCGAAGAAGAAACAGAAAAATTGCTGGATTACAATAATTTGCCGCCTGTTTTAAGCCTGCGCACCAATACGCTTAAAACAACGCGCAGCAATCTTTTGGAAGTTTTGCAGGCAGCAGGGTTTGAAGCTGTTCCTTCCAAATGGTGCGAGGAAGGCGTAATCTGCACAAAAACCGCAGGGCTTAATGCTTTAATGGAAAAAGCACCCGATGCTTTTTATATGCAGGATGAAAGCTCCATGCTTGTTGCGCATGCAGTATGCCCGCAGCCGGGGATGACAGTGCTTGATTTATGCGCTGCGCCGGGCGGGAAAACAACTCACCTTGCCCAGCTTATGCAAAATAAGGGCAGAATTTATGCCTGCGACATTCATCCGCATAAAATGGAGTTAATTAAAGAAAATGCCGTAAGGCTTGGCATAGATATTATAGAACCCGTGCTGATGGATGCTTCTGTATTTAAACCGGAATGGGCAGACTCTGCGGATTGTGTCCTTGTGGATGCGCCTTGCAGCGGTTTTGGCGTATTAAGGCGCAGAGCAGAAGCACGCTGGCGTAAAAATAAAAAAGATTTGAAAGTATTTCCGCCGCTGCAAAAAGCCATTCTGCAAAATGCAGCACGTTACGTAAAACCGGGCGGAAGGCTTGTTTACAGTACCTGTACTTTGGAGCAGGCAGAAAATAACCTGCTTGTCAGTGAGTTTTTAAATGCCAATACGGAATTTGAATATGCCGGGCTTAAGCATCCGCTGACCGGCGAAACAATTAATGAGATGCAGCTTCTGCCGCAGCGTGATAATGTTGACGGCTTTTATATCTGCGTAATGCGCCGCAAGGAGCTGTGATTATGAAAAAAGAAATTTTTGGCTTAACGCCGGAAGAATTGCAGCAGGAGTTTGTGGCAGCAGGTTTGAAAAAATTCCGTGCTTCGCAGGTTTACCAGTGGCTTTATAAAAAATGTGTTTTTAAATTTGAGGAGATGCACAATCTCTCCAAGGCAGATATAGCCGTTTTAAATGAAAAATTTACGGTTATGCCTGCCAACATAAATATTTTAACGCGCTGGAAATCGTCAGACGGGCTTACGGAAAAGCTGCTGCTTGAATTGCAGGACGGCAATTCCGTGGAAACTGTTTTAATGCACCACGATTACGGTTACAGCGTTTGTGTGTCGAGCCAGGTTGGCTGTGCGATGGCCTGCGCTTTCTGTGCCAGCGGTTTAAACGGCTGCGTGCGTAATTTAACGAGTGCGGAAATTATCATGCAGGTTTATTTGTTTAACGCCATGATAGCTCCGCAGCAGGTAAGCCGCGTTGTAGTTATGGGCAGCGGCGAGCCGATGCTTAACTATGATGAGGTTACGGGTGCTTTAAAATTTCTGCACCGTGAGGATGCGGCTTTTATGAGTTACCGTAATATGACGGTTTCTACCTGCGGAATTATACCGGGCATTGAAAGGCTGGCAGAAGAAAATATACCTATTAATCTTGCCGTTTCGCTGCATGCCGTAAAAGATGATGTGCGCACTCAGCTGATGCCTGTTAATAAAGGCTTTCCGTTTCCTTCCGTTATTGCTGCCGCTGAAAAATACGCGCGCGCAAGCGGCAGGCAGGTAACTTATGAATATATTTTAATAAAAGATAAGGCTATGTCACAACAAACAGTTGATAAATAGCCATTTTTATAGGGGAGTATC
>ENA-OPAL01000521-OPAL01000521.1-human-gut-metagenome-genome-assembly--contig:-NODE-521-length-29893-cov-6.507038_pt1 | contig 29893 bp, 22 predicted proteins | sample MGYA00241057_ERZ501430 | MGnify/ENA primary metagenome ERZ501430 (study PRJEB25962, sample SAMEA2042506) | human gut metagenome | biome: human gut; feature: human-associated habitat; material: faeces...
GCACGACCTTGCCAAGGTCGGGGCCGCGGGTTCGAGTCCCGTCTCGCGCTCTTCTGTTAAAAACAGGGAACTTTGATTTGCAAGGTTTCCTGTTTTTTGTTGTAGTGTAAAGCTTGATTACGGTTTTTCCGTAATTTCAATATACTTTTCTGATTTTCCTCATTATCACTTGGTATGGTATAATTTTCATTCGCCGGTGCTTTATGATTGCTACGTTGTAATTCCCTGTTATCACTTGGTATGGTATAATCTTGGGTATCTTCCACTCTAGTATCTTCTTGTTGTAATTCCCTGTTATCACTTGGTATGGTATAATGAACCAAAAGAATATTCTTGTCCACCGACCGTTGTAATTCCCTGTTATCACTTGGTATGGTATAATTACGAGAGCTTAGAGCCTATCAAAACAGCGTTGTAATTCCCTGTTATCACTTGGTATGGTATAATCTCTATATCTTATTTCTGTCTTTGATATATGTTGTAATTCCCTGTTATCACTTGGTATGGTATAATATTTTTAAAAGTTCTAATCTTGCGTAACTTGTTGTAATTCCCTGTTATCACTTGGTATGGTATAATGCTGCATGGCAGACACAACTCTCAGCGTCTGTTGTAATTCCCTGTTATCACTTGGTATGGTATAATTAACCGCCGTAACCTCAGCAATTACTGGAAGTTGTAATTCCCTGTTATCACTTGGTATGGTATAATCCTTTTCCGTTTTTCACATCATCAGCACCGGTTGTAATTCCCTGTTATCACTTGGTATGGTATAATAGACGGATGGAAAATGGCAGCTTGATGGCAGTTGTAATTCCCTGTTATCACTTGGTATGGTATAATCTTGATAAGATCGTCAAGAACATCAGACGCGTTGTAATTCCCTGTTATCACTTGGTATGGTATAATTGATGCCTTTTCTTTCCTCCTGCATTGCTGTTGTAATTCCCTGTTATCACTTGGTATGGTATAATAATGCCATCTGCATCAGCCACTCTGGGAATGTTGTAATTCCCTGTTATCACTTGGTATGGTATAATTTCTTGATTTTTGAATGTATCATTCTTTGCGTTGTAATTCCCTGTTATCACTTGGTATGGTATAATTGATAATTTGGGGAGTTCTATACGCCTGATGTTGTAATTCCCTGTTATCACTTGGTATGGTATAATCATACATGTGATAGTATAGATAATGTCAAAGTTGTAATTCCCTGTTATCACTTGGTATGGTATAATCTATATATATATCTAATACCTCGTTAACTTGTTGTAATTCCCTGTTATCACTTGGTATGGTATAATCTTCGTGTTGAGCTTGTACTAGGGGATGCCGTTGTAATTCCCTGTTATCACTTGGTATGGTATAATTGGCGTCTATTTGTTCTGTGTCACTAGCTTGTTGTAATTCCCTGTTATCACTTGGTATGGTATAATAACACACTTGCAACAAATTGCAACATTTTTGTTGTAATTCCCTGTTATCACTTGGTATGGTATAATCACTTTTATTAATGATGTCTGTTACATCTGGTTGTAATTCCCTGTTATCACTTGGTATGGTATAATGTTGCCACTACTACAGCAAGCGAAATAGGAGTTGTAATTCCCTGTTATCACTTGGTATGGTATAATTCAGAGCGCATTAATTTATGACTTGCGCCGGTTGTAATTCCCTGTTATCACTTGGTATGGTATAATAGCCTAGCCTTTCGCCATTTACCCATCCATGTTGTAATTCCCTGTTATCACTTGGTATGGTATAATATATAAATTTAATATATTATCAACCTTCTCGTTGTAATTCCCTGTTATCACTTGGTATGGTATAATTCTCCGCCCACTCTTTACCGTCGATATAAAGTTGTAATTCCCTGTTATCACTTGGTATGGTATAATGCGCGTTCACGCTGGAGACAACCGCATGACGTTGTAATTCCCTGTTATCACTTGGTATGGTATAATTATATATATATCTAATACCTCGTCAACTTGTTGTAATTCCCTGTTATCACTTGGTATGGTATAATGTGCGAATTGTGCCATCTGCGTTCCAACTTGTTGTAATTCCCTGTTATCACTTGGTATGGTATAATATATAGAGATAGAGAAAGAAAATACAAAAGGTTGTAATTCCCTGTTATCACTTGGTATGGTATAATGATGCTGTGGTGCCAAATCCAGTCACTCTGGTTGTAATTCCCTGTTATCACTTGGTATGGTATAATGCAAAACGGCAGTTGACACGTTCAAATTTAGTTGTAATTCCCTGTTATCACTTGGTATGGTATAATTTTCCATCTGTGTGAAGTCATCATACTCTCGTTGTAATTCCCTGTTATCACTTGGTATGGTATAATTTGTACCTCTGTGTTCTGTATAATTCAGGTGTTGTAATTCCCTGTTATCACTTGGTATGGTATAATCAGTTGCAGAAGAAGAACAGTTGACAGATGTTGTAATTCCCTGTTATCACTTGGTATGGTATAATTAACGAATTGACAGAGCAGTTGTTTGCAAGGTTGTAATTCCCTGTTATCACTTGGTATGGTATAATTGCAGACGGAATCTGATTCATTACTCTGCCGTTGTAATTCCCTGTTATCACTTGGTATGGTATAATTAGTCCCAGATTGTTCCGTCCTCTATAAAAGTTGTAATTCCCTGTTATCACTTGGTATGGTATAATCGATCCGTCGCTTTCCTTGCAGCCGATCCAGTTGTAATTCCCTGTTATCACTTGGTATGGTATAATATATAAAAAATGCACTTCGGTTATCATGAGTTGTAATTCCCTGTTATCACTTGGTATGGTATAATAGGGAGCACAAATCCCCACGAACTACAGGGATTCGTGGGGATTTCATCTAAAAAAAATCTTTAATTTGGAAGTTAAATTCTATCGAAAATCTTCTTTTTTCAAAAAACATCCATTAATTCTATTGATTCCGGGGTGTCATCGAACGTTTTCGTTCCTAACATAATTTCCATAGATTCATACTGCTTTTCTGTTAAAACCAGCGCACGTACTGATCCTTTTAAGGGCAGATTTTGTTTTAAACGCTGTTTATGCATTGCAACTGCATCCATACCATTGCATATCCTGGAATATACAGACCACTGCACCATATTGTAGCCATCTTTCAATAAAAACTTACGAAATTTTGTGGCATCCTTTTTCTCTTTTGCAGTTACTACTGGCAGATCAAAAAATACTAACATTCTCATAAACCTATTCATAGCTATGTACCTGTAATTGCATCAGTTCCGGCAACTCCAAATCTGATCTTTTTCCCTGCAAAGCACTACTGTAACTTGCCACCAGCATATCAATACAATTACTGATAATACGTTTTTCTCCTTTCATATCCATATCATAATTTATAATACCAAAAATACCACGTTTTCTTTCTGGCGTAAGATCGCTGTCAATTTCTGCTATATCATAATTTTGGGCTACATACAGGTCAACTAACGGACGAAATGGCTCGATCATATCATCCGCCAAATTAAAATTATTCAGCTCACTATGATGGAACACTCCAATCGAAGGCTCCAATCCATAACAGACAATGGAGCGGGCGATCAGACCTCTTACAATAGCATAACCATAATTTAACGCCGCGTTAATGATATGATCATTACCGCGTGAAAATCCTAATCCATACAGACTTTTAAAATAAAAAGCTGCTGCTTTCGCCTCCACATGTGTTCGATCGCCTGACTGGACTTCTTTACACATTTTCATCAGTTCTTCTGATCCATCCAGTTCAAGGTAGGCTAAACACAATGCCTGGTTTCTTATTTTCTGAACCACGATCTGCTGCCAGAGTCTTTTCTGTAAGGGCTTTCCTGCCTCTATCTGATATTTCAGAATTTTAAAATGGCGACTGTGCCTTACCATGGGAAGCAATACTGCATTCGGAAGATGTTTCTCATCACAGACATAAACCGCGATTCCCATATCTGCCATTTTTTGAAGTAAATAAGCTGAGACAGTTACGGTCTGATTTTCTATAATGATACAGTTGATATCCTCCAGTGGAATCTGTCTTGCTATGTCTGTTTCAATATTTAGCTGCTGATTTTTGATAGACAGCTTTACATGACTGTCTATCTTAATATTTCGAAATCCCATTTATCCCCCATGTTTTTATCAAGAAAACCCCATTCGTTTTTCACTTCTTACTACTGAAACATGACCTAAAACATCTATCTGACATTTTTCAAGCACATCCAGACTTTGTATACCTAAGCCTCTAAACTTATAACGGCTGTCATGTGCAATTCCTTGTATATTAGCAGCCGAAATATCTGCGCCTATATAGTATGCATACGTTTCTTTTATACCCTCCATCCCACCATTTACCATTTTTATAGGTATATCTTTTTTACTCTTTATATGTATTAAATCCCTCGAATACAAACTGAATAAAAAGTCCTTATCCTCCATAACTTTCCATTCTCCATATGGCTTATGTGCTGTCGCAGCCCTATTCGGCAGCACCTTCTTCACCACATCCGCCGTATACACCGGTACAAAATAATACTTTCCATTCACATGAAATACATCGATTCTGACCATACCGCCATTTTCTGCAATTCCATTTCCGGAATCCACAAATACCCCCATCGTCTGTTTCTTCTGTATCTTGACTTTCCGTACTACCGGACCTTCTGTACCGTCTGCTTTCGGCTTATGAAAATCCTGAGCAAATGCCTTTTTTGCATCGTTTCCATATAACAACAACTGTTTTTTCAATGCCTCGTATAATAAAAGGTCACTTTGTGGGTTATAGTAGCCGTCGATTTCTCCATCTTTATCCAACTTCAGATCTGTCAAAGCCGTCTTAGTCAATACGATTCCTTCATCCTTAAAATGTCTCGGACTGCGGATCGTATCTGCATGTGCAGCCCCTGTTACCTTATGATTTGGCATTCTTGAGACAAAAATCGGACGAAGATTTTCATAATCATACTCTGGATAATCCAACTCCAAAGCAACATCAGAGTGTGTATCTAAAAATCCCTTCGGATCATCCCCCATTCTCACATCCAGTTCTGTCCGAAATAACTCCCACGGTTTTGGAATATGAACACCAAATATCTCATCCCATTCTGCCCTGCTGTAATCTTCCGGTCGAAAGATTTCTCCTGTCTCCGCATCCACAAACTCTGTACCTTTTGAGTAACATCTCTCCCTTACTTTTGTATAACGCGATATTTTCTGTATCATGCCATCCGTACAGCAGGCGATGACAACCGCATCCATCGCATGATGTGTATCTGTCTCACGATTTTTCTGAGGTAATCCCCAGCGTTTTCTTAAGTACGCCGTAATTGCTCCATTTACCGCGCGTACCTGTTTTTTCTTTTCCGGACGGTTTAACGGTGCCATTTCAAGGTTCTGACGGATCATATTATAAATAACGGTTGTAATATATTTTGTATCCGTTAAGTTACGCTCTTTAAATTCACTACGCTCTTCCTCTGAAAAATGTTTTTTCAAAAGTTTCTGCTGTTTTTTATAATCCCGTATCGTCGTCTTCACACGAGTTTCAAACTCATTCCAACGCTGCTCATCATTTCCCATGTATTCATAAGGTGTCCTGTTTCCCTTTTGGCGGTTTTCCTGAGAAGTGACAAGTACCTTATTCCGAAAACTGTCATCAAATGTAATACTGTATGGCAAAATATGATCAATATCATATCCCGGTTTAAACAGTTCTTCCAATGGAATAGTCTTACCGGAATACATACAGATTCCCTGCTGTTCCTGCCACAGGCGATACTTTAAAATATCCTGTCCGGTTGGTGATAATTTTCCCAATTCCTGAATCTGCTTTTTCACATCTTCGTTATTCTTCTGGCGTTTTTCCATATCACCTTTTATTTTCCGGCGTTCTTCAAAAGTCTTTGACATTTCTCTTGCAAGCTCAATATTGATTGCCTGCGGACTTCCATATGTACGGATGATCGCATTAATCACTTTGACAGTCTGTGATACAGAACGCTTTACTACCGGATTCGTGATCTCATTAATGGTCTGATTCACATTTTCTCCTGTTAATAACTTCTGCTTAGTCCCCTTAGAATCCGCCTTAAAATCATATCCTGCTTCCTCACATGCTTTATCATAAGTCATGCCTTTTTCCAAAAACGGGATAATATTCCGCATCGCTTTCATCGAAAGATGCTGAAACTTCGTCGGTGTATACGCCAATAACCCTTCCATCTCTATCGGTACAAGTCCCAGCTTAGCCAGCCGCTCCGTACGACTGTCATCATTCTTATAACAGGTCAGGATCATACCAATCTCATCAAACAGATCCCTGACTTCATTTTCTGTCAGATATTTCACCCGTTCTTCCAAACATTTCTTGTAATCATGGTAGTATGGCATCCCAATAAATTTTGCTTTTTCCGTATTTTGATTTTCTTTTTGCTGTTCTTCTTTCGTGGCAGCTTTTTTATAATTTAAATTATAAAAAAGAATATCCTCCGGCAAACCTAACTTCTTGCGAACTGCTGCGTACTTCACTTCCTTCTGTGTGAATAACAGCAAAGTCAGTGCCCGTCGTTCCTCTTCTGTAAAGTTTCTGGTCTCTCCATCCTGGTTAACCAGTTTTGTATGATTTATTTTCTGCAGTGCCACAAAATATTCTGCCGTATAAGTTCCCTTTGCGCCGCGCAGCTCCCCCTGATCTCCAAGAAATGTACATTTTCCAACTCTGTCTGAAAAACCTTCCATCGCATATGGACTTGGCTTTCCATCCGGCTGCATGCCTGGTCCTAAATCAAAAGATCTCTGACTTGTCATGATTTCCAAATATTTTTCTTCTAATTCTTCCGTCGCTTTTTCATTTCCAAGACGTCTCTGGCTGGAGAAAATTTCTTTGACTTCTTCCACAAGCATTGCCCTTAACATGGTGTGCTGATAATTTTCTGCTTTATTGCGTGGGGTGAGAATATATCCCTTTTCTGACCAGGAACATCCGATTCGAAATGCTTCATCTAAATAAATCATCTCCCCGACCGTACGATATCCCTTTTCCTGCATCCGCTTTTGATTTTCATCCGTCGCTTTTAAAACTGCACCATTTTCCTTTGCAGCCGTCTCTGCCTTTCTAGTCGAACGAAATCCACGGTGTTTTGCAATATGAAGCAACACCTGTGCTAATTCTTCATCCGTCAGTTTCCGGTCTAATGCCTCATAGCGAAGCTGATAAACATCCGGTAACCCTGCCATGTTATATCGTTTCAGAAAGTCATCAATATTTATCAGACCCTGATTCTCAAAGAGCCATTTGATTCTGTCTAAACGATGTTTTCTTCTTCTAAGCCGCCTTCTTGTCGTTCGTGCAGCTCTCCTTGGTCCCGCCAAAGATTCACCTGTTTTCGGGATTTCTGCTGTATCAAATATCCTTACCCCAAGGTCTACGATACGAACCGGCTCGTCATCACTGTTGTTCTGTAATACCGCCCAGCCGACGGATGCAATACCAATATCCAACCCAATACGATAATCCATTTTTTCGTCCATGTTCCTTCTCCTCTCATCTGAACCGTTCTCTCTCATACCAGCAAACGGGACAACTGTTTTATTCTGCGCGCTTCAACAATGATCCGCATACCGGTCATTGTCATGAATAAACTTCTGTATAAAAGATAATCCCATTCCGAAGAATGGGATTAGAGCTTTTAGGTTTCTTACCTTATTGTAATAACCTAATTATCACTTGGTATGATATAATTCTCTTAAATTATACCCCTGTTTTCGACGATTGTAAATACCTGTTTTTTATTTTTTTTACATTTTTCCTTCAAAAATCATGTAAAATTATTACTCCTCCATATCCTGTAAACCATAACCAAATCTTTCTAACACAGACATCAGATTTGCTGTTTTATTATCATAAAATTCACTGTCCGGTTCTGCTTTTTGAATGATCAGTCTCTCATACAGTTCCTCTACCCCGCCTCTGACATAATCATGAAACATGGACTGATAAGCCTGAAATTCTTCCTCCGTCTCCGCACCCCGGAATGCTTTTTTTACTGCCTCCTCAGCCGGCATGCTTTCTTTCGCATCCAGCATGATCATCATCTGCATAATAAAATCTAATTCTTCTTTTGCATTGATGACCTGCTCGGCTAAAATGCTCTTTGTCCCAAACGGCGAGAAATCTTCCTTTGCTTTACGGTCTACGCGAAATCCCACCACTGCTGCCACCATATACAGATCGATCAGTCTCCGGAAACAGGTATGCTCATAGTCACCTTTTACCCACAATTCACCTGCCATCCTGGCATGCTTTCCATGAAATTCAAACTCCTTCTTAAAAAATTCATAATTCCCCATCTTTTGTATCCCCTTCCGCTACTGGTCAGATTCTACTTTCCGTATGGACGCATATGCCTCGTCAGCTGCTTTTTCAATATAATAAGACGCACCGACATATTCATCGAGTCCTGTGTACTTCCAGTCCTTGTCCAGCATAAAAATAATTACCTGTTCTGATACTTCCGGCAAAACTTTTGCAATCAGACTAATATTTTTATCCCCCAGTTTAGAAAACGGTCCGTCTAAAACAATCGGCAGTGTATCTCCTCCACTTTCCACTCCAAGATGCTCAGCCTTTTTATTTCTGCTGTATTCCATGATTGTAACGATAAATGCAAAATTGCGTGCGATTTTTTCGCCCTCTGACAGATTCTTCTCTTCGCGGAAACCCAAATCCGTCTGATATAACATCTGGATCTCATAATTTTTCGTCAACTGTATTCTTTTATCTTTCGCATTGAACATACGCTCAAAATTTTTTTGGATCTGTCCGTTTAATTCCAGAAATGTCTTATTCTTTTTTACCTCAAAATCATTTTTTAATCTTGTATATAATGCTTCTGCCAAATCTACACGCTCTCGCCATTTTTTATTTTCTTCGCTTCTGACTTCCTGACTCTTCATCTCAGCTTCTGTTCGTTCGATCTGCCGCTCAAAATTTAAGATCTGTCCCTGCAGTGTTCCCTTTTCCACCCCTAATTTACTGTTTTCACTCTGATAATATTTCAGCATTTTTCTTTTTTCGGCAAAGTCTGTCTGCCTGTCCATCTGCTGTTCCATCCCTGCTAACTGATTACAGGTTTCCTCGTAAGCCCGGATGCTCTGATCCACATTTTGCGCATCTTCTCTTAAATCATCATAAACAGAATTGCTTTGCCGGTTCCAGCGCTGTCCTGTCCGTTCAAACTCACCCAGCAATGAACCAATATCTGCCGGCGGAAGAAAATTTCTCTGTTCCATCAGACATTCTAATTCCTTAGAATCCGGTAAAATCGGAGTTCCACAGATACATCTGCCTGTTTTTATAATATAGTCAATACTTGCCTGATGCATATGCGGTATGTCACGCCGCTCTCCTGCAACAGATTTTACCATTTTCACAGATGCCTCTATCATCGGTTTCGCAAACAACATATAAGCTTTATCACTGAATAAATTTACCAGACTTTTATATGCAGCAACTCCTCTTTCCGCCTGCGTTCTTCTTACTACTAATAACTGGTTATATTTTGCCTGCAAAATTTCCGTATTCTTATTTTCAAGAAGATACTGCTGCACCTCCTCTATTTTTTCATTATTGTTTTGTATATTGATTTCGATATTTTTTATCTTATCTTTACACTGCTCTATCTCATGTTCCATGCGATTCCGGTCTTTTTCCAGATTATCATACATATTACCAGAACCTGATATCTTTCCTTTGAACTTTTTAATAACGGAATGACTTCCCATATCCTTCAAATGCCAGATTGCAGCCTGATACGCAGATAATCCGGTCAGTGTATGTACAGACTCTTTGATATTTTCACGCACACCGTTAACAGTTACATCATTCCATCTCTCTCCATCAAACAAAAAATAATGTGACAGATTTTTGGGAAATAATTCACGGATTACCTCTTCTATTTTTTCCGTTTCCACAGAAATACCGGCATTTGGATCATCCTTTTCTGATATTTCCAGTGAAACTTTCTTATAAAATTCTTTTGCGATCAACTGTGGATATGCACGCGTATAATGGATTTCACGCTTGATCCGGTATCTTTTTTCATCATCAACAGCAACCAGTTCCACCGTAACATCCGCTTTACTGTTCGCATCCATCATTGCCAGAATATCATTGTTTAACAGCTGGTAGTCTTCCTGCTGCTTTCCGCGTTCTGTCAATACCGCACCATAAAGCACCCAGCGAAATGCCTGTGCAATTGTTGTCTTGCCAACCGTATTATCTCCCAGCACGACAGTAACATTTCTTTTTTCATCGCAGCTGAACTCGATTACATTCTGCCCCTTATACCTCATAAAATTATTCATTGTAATGCTCTGGAATTTCATGCTATTCTCCCCCTAAGTCTGCTACACTGACATCTTCGCATAATCAACTATGATCTTTGCAAGTTCCTCAGCCATCCTCTGATCTGTTTTTGCCTTGCTCCGCAAATTTTTACGCTCCACATGAAGAACCTCAAAAATCATATTCCGCATTACTTTTTCACTGACCTCTTTCATAAAATACCTCCATCCTGCATTGTTCTTTCGTAAAACAATATCTTTATCTGCACTTTCCAAGCCGTATTTAACTTAATAAAGTACTGATCCGCTCCCTGATATCCCCCTTCAGGAAATCATACCGTTCCCTTAAAATCTGTTTTACCTGATCTTGTGGTATATCCGAATTTGTATAAGCCGTAATATGCAGTTTTGCTTTTGCTTCCGCGTTGATCTTCTGTACATAATCTTTTAAGGATTCATCGGATATTTCCTTATTTGCTTTTTTCGTTATGTACACAAAATTTAAAGGCGAGTTGCAGATATTTTTTTCATCATCACGAAGTTTTTTCGTAGATTCCCCTACCTTTTTTACTGTTCCAAGCGGTATAATATGATGTGCCTCAAATCTTTCTGTTTCATCGGAATATGCACTTAAAATTTTATTTTCGTCAAACATATCCTTATATGTCTTTGACAGCAGATACTGACACATAAACATGCGCATCACTTTTTTCGGGATACGGTCTTCATCCGCCTTTTCCATCAGTAAAAACTTTTCATCCGAAAAATTCTGTGCTTCCAACACATAATTTTTGATATTTGCAATCCAGTCAACATTCTCTTTTCGGCTGGATGCCTGCATTGTCTTTACCATGGTCTGAAGATGCGCGATCATCTTTATATTCTGATCTTTATCATACTCGCCGGAAAATAATGATGACCAATACCACGCTTCTAAAATATCGTGAACAGTTTTATCGTTAAACCACTCATCCTTTAAAAATATAACTGCCACTAAGACAATCATCAAAGAATAATTTATTTCCTGGATATTCCGGATTCCGCATCTGCTCTGAAAGAAAAACATTACCCTGTCTATGGCATCACAAACCTTTTTCGCATTATCATTAATATCCGTTGGTGCTAACATCAGAATCTGCTTCTTCTTTATATAATCTAATTTGAATTTATCCGGTTCAAATAACTTGTTATTGCAATACAGACACAGCACATCTAAAAAAACATCAATATACTTTCCTGCTATGTCATTCTTTTCCTCGTTATAACATCCCGTACTGATGGATGCATTGTATTGATTATTTTGTATTTTTTTCCCAATCAAGGGAACAATCTGATCCGGTAAGACCTGTTTGTCATAACTTTTTTCTTCCTGAATATACCTGACCAGACGACGATAAAAATTATCTGTACTTACTTTTGCAACTCTCGCCATAACCAGATCAAAAGTATTTAAACTGATTCCTCCACGATTTAAATTCTCATAGATATCGATCGCCCTGTCACGCTGTTCCCCCGATACCTCAATCTTATTCAACGCCATATTCTTTACACAGGAATCCAGATAATTTGTCAGACAGACTTTCCACACCATTTGTTTTTCTTGCACTTTTTCACCGAACTTAGAATGATCTTCTTTTATTTCATTACAGTTTTCATCATTTCCAAAAATCTCTGCTATAAAATCATTCTTATTTTCATCCGACAAATCTGTAAAATGCTGTCTGATCTCATCTCCGATTTTACCTGCGATATCAGAGGTGATCGTATTATAGCGCAGCATTATCTGCGCCTTTTTTATATTTTCCGGTGCCACCATCAAATACAGCGGTACTAAATATCCATCCTCATTTGTCAGACAAAAATCATCCAGACGGGTCGACAAAGACTGCTGTGGATTATACGGCTCTCCATCCTGATTAAAAAATGCGGCACATTTAATAAACGGTAAAATATCCGCTGTCAGAAAATCCGGTTCCGCAGAATCTGATATGGGAAAAGTCAAATTATGGACTCCAAACAGATCTGCCTCTTCTTTACAGTTCTCCCACTTTGGAATTCTTAAAAAAAATCTTCGCTGTAATGCCCGTGAACTCAATTTTGAAAACATTTTACATTTTTCATAAATCACATTTGAAAAAACATTCGTAAGCGCTGTCATACGCTGCTGTCCATCCAGTAGAAATTCGACCTCACCATCCTGGCTTTGATATGTATTTTTTTCTTTCATACCGATTGACTTCGATGCATACTCATCCGGCTTTGATTTCAACAGTAAAATACTCCCTATCGGCATTTTTGCCAGAACTGATGCTACGATCTTTCTCTGTTCTTCATCCTTCCAGACAAATCCTCTCTGAAAATCCGGCAGCAGCATTTTATCCTCTGCAATTTTTCTGACAATCTCTCCAAAATCCAAACGTTGATTTTCCATTTTTCCTTCACCCTTCTGCAATTTCTTCTATCGCATTGATTAATATTTCCAACTCACTCTGCTTTGTAAAACGTCCGATCCCCACCCGGATCACGCCGCCATATTTTTCATCTTTTAAATATTTATGGATCAGCGGTACACATTGATACCCTGTTCTGACCGCTATATGATAATCTTCATCGAGCAGCATCCCCACTTCATCCGCACGGTAACCCTCTATGGAAAAAGAAACAATTCCGGTTCGTTTCATTTCATCCCAAGGCAGATACAGTAAAACTCCGTCTATTCTTTTTAGCTTTTCAATCAGATATTCTGCAAATTTTCTTTCTTGTGAAAGTTGCCTTTCCATGTCACAGCACGCTTCTAAGGCTGCATGTAATCCTGCAATCGCAACTATATTGGGGCTTCCCGGTTCTAAGATTCCCGGCATTTGTCCTGGCATATCAGGGTTTAAGGAATCACTGCCTGTTCCACCCACAAGAAACGGTTTTAAAGAAATATCCCCCTCACTGATAAATCCTCCAACTCCAAACGGACCATAGAGTGTTTTATGCCCCGCAAAAACATAAAAATCGATTCCACTCTCTTTCAATTTTACCGGCACAAGCCCAAGCGCCTGTGAACCATCCACCGCCACAACTGCTCCATATTGTTTTGCTGACTCTGCCACCTCATTGATTGGCAGAATGTAACCTGTCACATTGCTGACATGACTCATAACAACGACTGTTGGATGTTCTCTGGTGAACTGAAACCTGATCTGTGACAAATCTAATTCTAACGACTCCCTGTTTAATGCAAGTTCGATAATTTTAAATCCATATTGTTTCTGGTAATGATACAACACTCTCATCATTGCATTGTGCTCAAAAGGTGAAACATATACGATATCCGTCTGTTTCCATTCGAGTCCCCCTAAAATCACGTTACATGCAAGCGTAGCAGAGGCTGTAAACACAACCTCTGCTACATCATCTGCTCCTGCAAGTTCTTTGATCTGTTTTCTTGTACTCTCAATCAACCCGGATGCCTGCCGCGCCAGCGCATAAGAACCCCTGCCTGCATTGACAGCACCGGTCCGCGCAATTTCATCCATTGCCTGATATACACATTCTGGTTTTGGAAATGTCGTCGCTGCATTATCAAGATAAATTTCTTCCATAACCAATCTCCTCTTCTCTTACTGTAATAATCCCTCTAAAGTCTGCACCAGCACTGCAACCTTCTGATTTGTTTCGAGCGTATTCCCAAAGTCCTCCAATGCCTCTTCTAACATATTCTTTAAGTAAAGGCTCGTTGTATCCGAAATATCCGCATTATAATACTTTTCTATGGCATTTCCATTCTGGTCTGTCAACAGGATACGACTGCTGCCACCTGCATCTTTACCATGTTCCTCAAGTTTTTCAACTTCAGCTTTTACCGCGTGCAATTTCTCCTGAAATTCTACAAAGTTTGTATCATTCCAGTCCTCTAAATATACCCCTGATAAAATATAAGACAACGCTGATACAATTTCTCCCTCATCATTGGTAGAAAGTTTCTCTAAATAATTCAAAAATTCACTCTCTGCCGTTGCCAGTACATGATTTCTTGATGAATAATTCTGTGCCAGATACCATTCGTGTAAACATGCTTTCAGACTCACATTCTGCGTTTTTCCAAATTCGCGCTTTATGTTTCCTGCGACCTGTTTTTTTAATGTAATAAATACATCATCTAATATTTTTTTACTTTCTTTTAAATCCTGTGCCGTTTGCTCAAAACCAGGTTCTCCATAGCATGCCGGAATTTTTTCAAATAACAATTCTCTTGGATTGATTTCTGCTCTTCTCAACAGATTCCTAAGTTTCTTTATCGATCCACTTTGATTTTCCGGAAGATTTAGTGTTATCATCGTGTACTGGGGAAGTGACCGATACCATTTCTGCATGCAGGCAGCAATCTGTGCGAATCTGCTCTGTCCGGAAAACTTCTCCGTATCACATTCAAAAATCTTTTCCAATTTTTTTAAATATTTTTCTTTTTCAACGGTTTCCAGCTCCAGATACAATGCATAGTTTTCTGGAAAATCATTCACATGATTCAGGTTATCCGAAGTAATTTCCAGCTCTTTCTCCCCAATATAAATGACCGCTGTTCCTTCAATTTCAGATAATTTTTTTGCCAGAAACAATGGAATCACTCCTCGCCTTGCGCCAAAACATTTTCCCTGCAATCGCTGGTATAATATCTGAAAAGACTTTTTTTCACCTGCACATTCCGCAAAAAAACGATCTATCTCTAAACTAACTTTCTGACAGCCCTTATCCCCTCTGGTATGCACAAATGCAGCACGATATACCATAGCCTCCGGCATGGTTCCTTTTTGGTACACAGACAGATCCTCATGCCCTAACATTTTATCGATCACCTGATTGCGCGCTCTTAAATACTGCTTGCCGATGTGTTCAATATTTAACAGTTCATGGTTTACACGCGGCGCGTAGCCATAATATTCTCTGCAGACATCACTTAATATCTGATTAAATTCTGCGGCCGTTGTACACTTTTCTTTTTTCTTTTGCGTCTGGAGAACTATTACCTTTCCGCTCTCCGGCAGATAATGCTCTTCCAGATAGATATTAATTTCAAACCGGATATCCTCAACACATAATTCAAGTTCCTGCAGCAGCACTTCATTTTCTTCAATAAAGCGTTTGTCCCCTTTTAACGTCATAACCGCCTGATAGCGAAGTAATAATTCCTCTTTGTCAAAACGTTGGTCGGACACTAACACAAGAATTCTTTTATCCGCCAGTTTATCTAACTGCTTTTGTATCTCATCTGTTTGGGGTTTTTCTTTTTCCGGCATCACTATAATTTTTCCGTCTGAAAACTTTTCATCAAACAGATATCTTGTATTTTCCAGGGCAAAAAACTCTTCTGCAAACATATACTCATACTGAAAATAGCGTGTCATCGCATATTCCTGATTATACTGCTTTGGCAGTTCATACTCTGTGTCTGCAGCCTCTGACAGAATCTGGCAAAAATTACAGTGCCCTTTTTGCTCATCCATCTTCTTCGTGATTTCTTTTTCCACATCAACGCCTGCATTGCTGCGGAATGCATATACTCCGACACTGCTGCGGAACATTAAAATCCCATCTTTTTTTAATTTTTCCATTGCAGGACGATACTTCTTTTCCGGATCCATCCCTAATGCAAGACAGATTGCCTGATCCTGTGCAGGAAGTTCATCCTCTCTATGTAACATACGGATTACTGCGATTGCTTTTATGACAGCTTTCTCATCTTCCGTTTCCGCTTTTCCCAGCGCATACTCTGCCTTCAGCCACTCTGAATGGATCATCGGTACATCTTCGGTTTCACGGAACATTGATTTAAAATAATCATAAATTTTATCAACGCCTACCCAGTTTTCTTCATTCCGCTCTAACAGCCATGATAAACTTCCCTGTCCATCATCTGCTAAAAATGTAAATATTGTTCTCTCATTCTGTGCAACACGTTCACTGATATGAAGTAATGCATACGCAGCAAGCGGTGTCAGCGGGAAACATCCTTTGGCAACGATCCGTTCAAAGTCCTGCTCTGAAAATAATTTCTGAAAACATGGAAGCTGATAGGATAACTTCTGGAGCTTCCCCTGCTCATTTTTCACAATCTCTTTTTCATATTGTTTCGAAAACGCAGGTTCTTCCTTCCGGATTGAATTGGCGATCAATTCATAATTATTTTGTGCGGATACGACGAAAGATATCTCTGAAATTCTTCCTTCTACTCCGCGAAACGCATTTTTCATGGAAGTGTCTATACTCCTGGTATACTCATGAATACTTTTATGTGCCACCATTGTAAAAAATAATTTCTGATCGGAACTTTCCGCCAATTCGCACATATCCTGCAGCGTTTTCATATCCTCTGCAAAACCGGATTTCTCATGTCCTTCTATATATTTACTGAATTCATCAAAAATAATAAAGATGCCCTCATAACCACATTCTTCTGTCAGACTTCTTATAATCTGCTGATATGACCGTATGGTCTCAGACTGCATCAATGGCATAAAAGTGCTTCCTGCCGTCAGCATCGGATATAATTCTTTAAATAATTCCAATGACTGTTTATGTTTTCTTTTCAGATTCTTTTTCAAATCCTGCACATCTGTCTGATGTTCCGTCAGATACTCACAAAATCTGGCATACACATCCGAATATTCCTTTTCCCACTTTTCAAGGATTCTAAGTGCTTCTGTGAATGCAGTCTCCGGTGCAATATCCGACAAACCATTTTTCTCTAATGCCTCGCGCAGTGCGAATAATAAAATCTGATTCATGGAAAACCCCGGTACAGAAGAAACCAATACCGGTAAATATTTTTTATTCTCCTTCCGGATCTGCGTGACTAAATCCGCTGTCTCCGGATCTGTGATCTTTATTTTTTCAAAAACACTCTGTGGCAGGTCACAGGAAAGAATTGAAAGCAATACCAGTAATAAATGGGATTTTCCCTTTCCATACGGACCGATTAAAACAGTTGCATGTTCTTTTGCCTCTCCCGTCACAGCTTTTAAATATCTGCGCAATATCAACATGGATGACCGTGTCGGTATATAATGTTCAATTCTTCCATGATCTCCTATATCAAGCTGCAAATTGACTGCTTTTTGGAAATTACGGTTGATATGTATTAAGTTTCTCCATTGTTCCATTCCGGCAACTCCTATATGTCTTTATCTTTCGTAATAATTTTTTACGATCATTTCCCCGGTCAATCCTTTTTCCCAATAAATCATATTAAGACCTGCAGTGCGGTTCATTACGATCTTATCTTTTTCCTCCAGACGCTCTAACATCTCTATCAATGCTGTACGTTTCAACTGCAGTATCTTTCCTGGACTGTCCATTTCTTTCCACAGATCATCCAGATAAACAGACGTACGGTTTTTTTCCTTATCTACCAATAAAAACCAGACAATATCCTCCGGTAATTTGTTCAGATCTGGCTGTTTTCTGTAGTAAATCCCCTCTGTATTTTTCAATAATCCTAACTTTCCAAATGGACTGGCGTTTTTTTCTTCGGGATTTGTCTCCTTTGCCGGCATATACATCCGCAAAATTGCATCACAATCTGCATAGACAGAACTCTGCGCAACCTGCACTTCATCGTCTAAATCACTGAGTAATGTCTCCATCTCATCATATAGCTGCTGTTTTTTAAATTCCTCATAAGAAACTTCATTAAAAAATAAATTCCATGCCGTTGCCAGTTCCCGGTTTTTTGCAATTTTGCAATGTATCAGCCATAATGTAAAATAATCTTCCACGCATGGATCATGTGCAAGAATCAACTGACCAATCGCAGTGAGCATAACACCCGTTTTCGGAGAATCTGTAACCAGCTCTGCTGCCCTGAGCCAGTACCGGATTGCCTTTGCCATATTCGGTCCCACTCCAAGTGCATCTGCTCCATAATTTTCTGAAAAAACTTTCGGATTACGGTCTACTTCATATAAACCCTTATTCAGCCATCCTTCACGAAGGATAAAACTTTCATGCCCTTTAAAACGGTATTTATTTTTTCCCATTATTCTTTATCCTCCGTCCGCTGTCTTTTGATTGCCAGAACCTTTCTCATATAGCATCCAGCCGTAAAATGGTTCACACATTCGCCACAGCGTTTACATTGTTCGTCTGAAATATGGTACTCAATCTCCCCATCTTTATTTTCCCTGATAGAAAGCGCATTAAATCTGCACACACTCTCACAGGCCAGACATCCCATACACATCTGATATTTTGTGAGCTGACATTTTATTCTTTCTTCCGCCGTTTTCAAATCTTTCGCACCGGCTATTTCTGTTTTTAAAATGGTAACTCTCAAATTGGTTGTTCCAATCCGCCCCTGCAGTTTCAAAACGATCTGCTCTCTTTTATCAAGTACAAAAACCTCTCCCAGCCTTGTATTTCCCATATCAAAATTCAGATACCCGAATGGACGGAATAGTTCATACAACTGTTCTGAAATTGGACGCTGTAATTCATAATTGAACGAATTTTCCTCCGTGACACATGGTGTGAATGACACAACGGATTTCTGTGCATACGCAACACCATTTCCCCCCTGTCTTGCCTTCCAATACCCATCATCCACATAAACCTCAGCATCTTCTTTTCCAATGCTTGTTGCAAAATCAATCAGCATCTCTCTAAAATGCTTTGACTGCTCATGCATATGTACCTTAGATAAAAATTCAGACCAGCCACTGTTGTTCGGACAGCACCAACATCCAACCCTCGCATAGCCAAGACGGTATGCATCGTTAAAATCAATTCCTGTTGTAAGAATATATAACCAGATGTCAAAATCCATCCAGTCGATAATGGGTGATATGATCCTCTGTTTTGTGATCTTCGGACTGTCAGACTCACGCTCATACTTGCTCCTGCTTACTGACTCACTGCGCCGGATCCCATAAAAAGTCAATATCTGCTTTTTGTCCCTGTATAACGAACGAATTTTTTTCTGTATGGTTCCCGTTTTAAAAACAGTACAGCACCAACGCATCACACGACTCGGCGGACCGATCAGTTTGCACAGTTCCTCAAAATCTTTTTCCTTATTGCGTGCAGAGATCACAGGTGTTTTAGGATGATTTTTCTTAAATCTTTCCACATAGGTATAGGTAAATGGAAACTCCAACGTTGTATCCCCGAAAATATGCATGATCTGAGGTGTGCTCAATGCACGTAATACCAGATTCGAAGTCACTGTAGAATCTTTGCCTCCACTGAATGAAACAAACATATCCATTGCACCAAACTCACCCACTGCTTTTCGTATATAATTTCCTGCCTCCTGCGTGATATACTCATACCGTTCTTTATTTGCCTCAATAAAGCGTCCCGTCATCTCATCAAAATAACAATAGGTATTCTGTGTACTATATTTTTCATATTGTCTGCGGACTTCATCTGCATTGATCTTTTTCAGTTCTTTTACAGAAAAAGCAATCTTTTTTCCGTCCACAAAATAATGGTTTCCCGTTCCATTCCAGACTGATTTTTTCAGAAATTCAAATGGCTTTTGCAAGATAATTTCGATTAAAAGTCTTTCCTCTGGAAATACAGGCCGGACGTCCGTTGTCAGCTTTTTTGCCTCCATCCCGCATCTGCTGCATCTGTTACCATACAGTGGAACATTACATTGTCTGCACCAGTATATCGTAGACTGCACGTCCGCCCTGCCTCCACAGCACTGACATGTACTTGTCTCGCATACGGTTCCAAAACATGGCTGTTTTTCTGTTGTTTTTTCATTTCTATTGTGGCAAATATATGTTATCATGTATCTTTCTTTATAAATAGAATTTATATAGGTATTTTTCTTAGAATTTAAGAATATATAATGACATTATATTCTTAGTTTAAGAGAATTTCAATCAGATATTATCCAGAAAAAAAAGATTTTATAATTTCAGGCAAAATAAGTAAAAATGCAAAACTGTAAATATATCAAAAAAAGCCTTGAACTTTCGTTCAAGGCTTCTTCCAAGCAGGGGATGAGAGAATCGAACTCCCACCAAAGGTTTTGGAGACCCCTATCATACCATTTGACCAATCCCCTATATTAAATTGTGTTTTCATCACTGTTGCAATTATACATATAAAATATACAATTGTCAAGGGATGAGAGTGCTTTTTGTATAATAAAATATAAATAAAATCAATGAGGAATTAATTATGCACGCATTAGTAAATCAAGGGAACGGAAAATATTACGTTTCATACGTTTTTGGATATTACACGGACATAACAGCAACAGATGAATATGAAAGATACGTTCAAAGTATTCACAGTCCATATTTCATTGTATGGGATGAAAACAAGCAAAAACTAATAAAGTGGTTGAGAATGGTTCCAAATACAAATTACCTTATTCAACAAATTATTATTGTCGACAGAAATCGGGATAATTGGATTATCGATGATGAAGGTGAAGGTTGCGTCAATTTTCTTAGTAAAGAAGCGAGGGTTTACTGCTCCTAAAGCATACCAGAATATAAGTCTGCAGAAATCTTTTAATTTGCTGTCACCATACTGGATATACTGTTTCTGAATATAACAGATCTGACGAAGTGTAACCATAAGATGAGCTTTCTTAATAACCTTAGTATCATTAAATCGGTCAATTGGGAAAACATCTACGAAAACACTTGTGTCATGTGGTTTTCTTGTAACATGGTTTTTGATAACAGTATCCTTATCAACAACAACCATAAAGTTCTGGAAGTACCAGTCACATGTATCTTTATCAAAAATACCGTAGCGTTCATTTCTGTCATTTATAACAGCCGCTTTTAAACGTTCATAGTCTTCTCTGTACATTCCTATATCAATATCGTCATCCCATGGAATAAATCCTTTATGACGAACTGCACCTAACATACTTCCGTAATGAATAAAATATTTAATATTATTTTCTTTACAAATTTTATCTATATAACTTAAGATTCCAAGCTGGGACCCCTGCAATTCTTCTTTTGTTAACTGTTTCATCTCTAATTCCCTTACATAATTATTATTTACTTAAAACTACTTCATATACGCATCAAGCTCATGAGGGTTTACCTGTTTTTCAACGGGTGGAAGCTGCATATAATCACCATAATACTGTCTTAAAAGTTTGTCATACTCTTTTGGACCTTTAAGAGTAACACCCTCAAACGGCATATCTATTATTTCCTTAAAAGGATCAAAATCAAGAACTTCTTTTTCCTTAAACTTAGAAGCAAGAAGACCTATATATTTACCATTGTCCTTTGTATACTTAGCTGAAGCCTTATCTATCTTCTTGGCAAAGAATGTAGGTGATACCGGTTTTAAGAAGAACCAGCATACGCTTCTTATCATATCTTTAATAACACTATCACCGTAAACGATATTGCAGTGCTTGCTAAAAGATAAAAGCTTAAAGCTCTCAAGGTTGTAGGTCTTATCTACTGCCTTCATATCATCGAACCTGTCCATTGGGAAAATATCGATAAATAATCCTGACTCGTAAGTCTTATCATTACGGTTATCAACTATTTTAGTATTAGTATCAATAACTTTTACAAAGTTGTTAAAGTAGTCCTTACTTGTTCTGTGATCAAGAATCTTGTAACGTCCGTTCTTTGGAAATGATGCAATAAGCTTTTCATAGTCAGCTCTTGGCATTGAAATATCAATATCATCATCCCATGGAATAAATCCCTTATGACGAACAGCACCAATAAGTGTGCCGTAGTTCATAATATATTTAAGGCCGTTTTCTTCACAAAAGTTGTGAACATACTCTAATATATCAAGTTCAATCTGTTTTACTTCTTTATCAGTAAGTTTTTTCATTTAATTAATCCCTTTATTCTTCTTTAAATCCTGTAACATAAGAGCTCTGTATATACCAACATTTACTTTTAAGGCAAGAGCCGCAATACGTCTGCCTTTTCTGAAAATATGGTTATCTGCGATCTTAAAAGCATTCTTCTTTAAAAATCCAACAACATCTTTATAGTCAGGAAGTTTCTTATAATCATCTACAAGAAGCATACTGTCAAGAACTACAAAATGAGCATATGCTAATCTGAAGAAAGCTTCATCCTTAAGAGATGGAAATTCATTATTGATATAATCAATATATCCTGTATAAGCTTCTATCATATGAAGTTTTCTAGGGTTGTATTTCTGAGTTGTTATACTATCCCCTCTGTGGAAATAATAGTAATAAGGCTTTGTAATAACAACATATGATTTAGCTGCCTTAACAAGGTCAAGGTGATAAAAAGCATCCTCATATATCTTGCCGACAGGAAACTGTAATTTATCTGCAATCTCCTTTTTAATAAGCTTATTACAAACAGATCCCGGAATCTTTTCACCTATAAGAAGTTCCTTTAAAAACTTCTCTCTGTCACACTCAAAAACAATTTCTGTGTCACTGCACTGTGGAACTTCCTTTGTATTGTAAACATTCATGATTCCGCATACTGCAACATCAGAATCAGTTCTTTTTATCTCACTGTAAAGAGAACTTATCATGTCAGGATGAATATAATCATCGCTGTCTATAAATATAATATAATCACCAGTGGCATTTAAAAGGCCGTGATTACGTGCTGATGAAAGTCCTCCATTAACTTTATGGCAGACTTTCACTCTGTTATCTTTTTTAGCTAGTTCATCACAAAGCTTACCACTTCCATCAGTGGCTCCATCATCAACTAAGACAATTTCAAGATTATCATATGTTTGATCTGCAATAGATTCAAATGATTTTTCCAAATATTTTTTAACGTTATATACCGGAACAACAACACTTATCTTATCCATGTAATCTACCCTTTACTTTATTAAACATTTCCATGAACACTTCATCTTTAGTAACAATAAGAGCTATACCGTAATATACACAGCATACAATAATAGTAACTGCAATATTAAGTATAAATGGAATACCCATATTCATATCTGTAGGTATTAAATGATTTACCAAAAATGATAAAGGTAAAAATCCTACAGTTATAAAAGTATATTTTCTAAATGAATGTATAACTATTTTCAAATCAACAAGATTATTCTTTTTAATGAAGCTGTATTCAATAAATAATAATATATATTCAGATAGTAAAGTTGTCATAATGTAATACTGTGGTGATGATACGCCAAATGCAAATAATATACTATCAAATATAAGATTACATATACCACCAATAATATAGAATATAGACAACTTATTCTCAAATCCCCTTATAAGGATTACCTGTGTACCCATGACAATTTCAAGAGCCCATGATATAGCTCTAAAAGCAAATACCTGTGTTACGATACCACCAGCCATATAACGTGTTCCATACATTATAACAGTTGCGTGAACACCAAGAGCAACAAGTCCCATACCAATAGGAGCCATAAAGAAACTGAAAATACTACTGCTCTTATTTATAAGATCCTGGTAAGATTTCTCATCTTCAAGACCTATATAGTAACTCAAACGTGGAACACTGACACTTATAGCACCACTAATAACACCCGATATAAGCATGATCATTCTCTGACCATTGGCATAGTATGAAACCTGCTCAGGCGCACCTATCTTAGATACAAAAGTAAGATCAAGGTTAGTGTAGAGCATTCCAGCATTGGCAAGAAGGAAAAGGCCAATAAGTGGTTTAATAAGATGTTTAAAGTTCTCAAGAGGAACCTTAACAAACTTAACATCCTTCTTTATCCATAAATAACTAAGAAAATAGTTAAGAAACTGGCTTGCTGACATAATTATCGCATACTGAACAATATCATCTGCTTCTTTAACGAATGCAAATATAGATACTAACATAAGAATACGTATAAAAAGTGTCTTATAGAATAAAAACGTATAATTTTCGAAAGCTTCATTTATCCATTCAATATAGAAAATCTGGGCAATAAGCTGAACACCAAGAATAAGCATAAGTAAATGCACACTTGGACTCTTGCTGTAAATCGGCATTATAATAATATAAAAAACTGTTGTTACAGCTGTACAGAAAAGAGATATATAAAACAATGTAGAAAACATTGTATTAAGTTTTTCTGCGTTATCTTTAACCTTACTTATCTCCCTTATACCATAGTTATAAACACCAAGTGTTGCAAATGGTATAAACCAGTTAAGGTATGTATTAGCTATGTTAAATTCACCATATAACTGTTTACTTAAAATACGTGATAAATAAGCAGTAGTTATAAGTGGAAAAAATATATTTAAAAGTCTTACAAGTGTATTGGCTAACGCATTAAGCCTTATATCTTTCATAGAGTCTCTCCTATTTAAACCCCTGTTCTTTTTTCATATTTCCAAAATGGAAGTTTCAAAAATCCCACAACACTTCCTATTCCATAACTTACATGTAACAAGAAAAATAGAATCGGTAGCAACAATTGCTGCCAATATTTCTTCTGCCCCTTCACTGCCATAAATGACATAAGGATTGCCAGACAACTATACGCTCCCCACATGAGTTTAGCTAACAAAGAATGGTGACAGACTGCAAGCGCAGATGTCACAACAATGCCTCCTACAAATGCAAAAGGCACAAAATGATAAATTGCTAAACACTCTGGGCACGCCTTTAATGTCAGTGCAACCCAATATCCATTTCCATATTTCTGTTTTAACATTCCTGAAAGGGTACTTCTAGCGTGCTGATAAGATATAATCTCTGGTGAATAGCAAATCTGATAACCGGCTTTACGAATTCTATAATGAAATTCATTATCTTCTGTCCGTCCCAACTGTTCATCAAACCCACCTACTTTCTCCAAAACTTCTCTTCGATACGCACCATGAAAAAGAGATTTGACATACTGTTTCTTTTGACTTCTTCTGTAAGAAGCCATACTACTACCAAACATCGACTGTTCCGCAAGAAGAAGTGTTTCCTTCCACGGTGTACTCTCATCAATCATATTTGGTCTTGGACCACCTGATACCATTTCTCCAGATTCCAAAATTTCTACGTTTTTCCTCACAAATTCAGGCGGAATAGACGCATGTGCATCTACACGGATCATAACATCCGCTGAAAAATTTTTGATTGCAACATTCCATCCTGAAGCCTGCTTTTTTCCTGGATTTTTCAAAACCTGAACATTCTTGAAATCAGTCATCTGCTGTTGAAATCTATCCATGATCTCTTTTGTGGAATCTGTAGACATACTGTCGATCAGAACCACTTCCATCTTCCCATGGTCATAATCCTGAGCTTGGATATCTTCCAAGAGTTTTCCCAAAACTTTTTCTTCGTTATAAGCAACAACGCAAACAGATACTATCATCTTACATTTCCCCTACTTCATTACTTGATCACAGCAATCACGGTTTTAATCATTGTACTAATATCACGTAAGAAACTGAACTTTTCAATCTCTCTCAAATTATACACCATCTTTGCCGGTAATACTTCATTTATATATACTTCATCAGCATTCTCTGCATTTTCAAGAAGTTTTTCTTCATCTTTGTATTCAATACTTGTACGGGAAGTTACTCCTGCCGGTAAAAGAAATGTTGCCATCATTTCTTCTGTATAGTGAGCTGTATACTTCGGTACTTCCGGTCTTGTACCAACAAAAGTCATATCCCCTTTCAAGACGTTAAATAGCTGTGGCAATTCATCCAGACGGACCTTTCTAAGCAGATGTCCCATTCTTGTAATACGTGCATCACCTTTTGTTGTAACCTGTGTTCCAAGCTTATCTGCATTATTAACCATTGTTCTGAATTTCCAAATTTTAAATTTTCTTCCGTAGGTTGTCACACGAACCTGTTTAAATAAAACAGGTCCTTTAGAATCCAATTTAATCATAACACTAAGTATGATAAGAACTGGAGATAAAATAATGATCATAATCAAAGAGCATATAATATCAAATGCTCTTTTCAATTTCAACTCTTTTTCATGCTCCTGTAAAATATCATAATAGTATTTCACTTTATCATTCTGCATTACTTTTGGCAATTCATTCCATTTTTTCATATATACTATCCTTATAAGTATCCGTAACTTTCACTCAAAACTACAGACATTCTTTAAATGATTTAATAATATACTCCACATCTTCATCTGATAACTTCGTGTGAAGTGGAAGTGTAATTTCATTTTCAAACATTGCATAAGCGTTCGGGTAATCTTTAATATCAAAGCCAAGATTCTTATACGCTGTCAGAAGCGGCAGTGGTTTAAAATGTACATTCGTCGCAATTCCCTTTTCTGCCATCTTCTCAATAATCTTGTTGCACTCTTCTCTTGTCTTTCCATTCACACGAACAAGATATAAATGACCGCTTGACTGACTATTCTCTGTATAATGCTCAAGAACTGTAACATCTTCATCCTTCAAAGCTTCGTTGTATTTCTCAATGATTTCTCTTCTTCTCTCAAGGAGTGCCGGATATCTTCTCAACTGCGCAAGTCCGAGTGATGCCATGATATCAGTCATATTACATTTAAAATAAGGTGCTACAATGTCATATTCCCATGCTCCAAGCTGAGTCTTTGCCAAAGCATCCTTAGACTGACCATGAAGTGAAAGAAGCATAAACTGCTTGTATAACTCTTCGTTATCTACACCATCAATATCTCTCCAAGTCGCTGCACCACCTTCAGCTGTTGTAAGGTTCTTCACTGCATGGAAAGAAAAGCTTGTGAAGTCAGCAATACTTCCGCACATCTTGCCATTCTGCTTTGCACCCATTGCATGTGCAGCATCTGAAAGAATTGCAATACGTCCCATCTTCTTCTGAATGTCAGTTTTTGGCTGGAAAAGATATTTCTTTTCTTCTGCAATCTCAAATGCTCTTGTATAATCACAGATTCGTCCACCCAAATCTACCATAATGATTGCTTTTGTCTTTTCCGTAACTGCTGCCTCTACCTGATCCATATTCATCTGGTAGGAATCTTTGTCGACGTCTACCATGACAATTTTCGCACCGACATGAGCAATCACACTTGCAGTTGCAGTATATGTATATGCGGTTGTGATTACTTCATCGCCTTCTCCGACTCCAAGCACACGAAGAATTAATTCTGCTGCAGCTGTCGCAGAATTCAAACAAGCCACCTTGCTTGTTCCCATATATTCTGCCAATTCCTTCTCAAATCTCTTTGTCTTTGGTCCGGTTGTGATCCAGCCACTTTTCAGTGCATCAACAACTTCTGCTATCTCTTCTTCTGTTATATCCGGTGGTGAAAATGCTATATGTCTGTTTTCCATTATATTAATCCTCCATTACAGGTTTTTCATGACTGAGTTTTCCAAGTTCACGTAATTCCTTATTCACTTCTTCATCTCGTTTCAAGTCTTCCTGTCTGATATGATAAGTTGGAACGATTTCAGATACGATCTGCTTTACACTCAAGCTTTCATTCATTGCTGCCTCTTCCAGTTCGCGTAATCCACTCAGGAAATGCACTTCATTAAACTCAAGTGGTTTTCCAATATAGATCAGATTATTCTCAGTCTTCTGAATTCCTTCCTCTTTTACCAGAAGTTCCTCATACAATTTTTCTCCTGGACGCAATCCTGTATATTTAATATCCATATCCACACCAAGTGTATATCCTGAAAGACGGATCAAGTTTTTCGCAAGATCTGCAATCTTTACGGGTTCTCCCATATCTAATACGAAGATTTCTCCTCCCTTAGCAAATGCACCTGCTTCGAGTACAAGCGATACTGCCTCTGGAATTGTCATAAAATAACGAATGATGTCAGGATGTGTAACTGTAAGTGGACCGCCTGCAGCCATCTGGCGCTTAAACAATGGAATAACACTTCCGTTACTTCCAAGAACATTTCCAAAACGTACTGCTACATATTCTGTCTTGGAATACCTATTGAATGTCTGAATGATCATCTCACACATTCTCTTAGATGCACCCATAATGTTTGTCGGATTAACTGCTTTGTCCGTTGAAATAAGAACAAATCTCTTTACTCCGAACTTGTCTGCAGCTCTCGCTGTCTTATAAGTTCCAAATACATTGTTCTTAATTGCCTCGTTCGGACTATCCTCCATCAGCGGAACATGTTTATGTGCAGCCGCATGATAAATCACGTCCGGTCTGTATGTTTCTATAACGGATTCAATACGGCTTGTGTTTCTTACAGATCCAATCAACACGGTCAAATTCAACTCTGGATGGTTTAATTTCAACTCCTGCTGAATATCATACGCATTATTTTCATAAATATCAAAAATGATCAATCTTGATGGTTTATATTTTGCTATCTGACGGCAAAGTTCACTACCGATAGAACCGCCACCACCAGTTACCATGATGCATCTACCTTCAATAAATCCGCGCACACTTTCCAGATCTACTTTAATCGGATCTCTCCCAAGTAAATCTTCGATAGAAACATCTCTTAGTTTTGAAACACTCACATCCTCTGTGATCAACTGGTACATACCCGGAAGGATTTTCAGCTTACAAGTTGTCTGATTACAGATGCGAAGGATGTCTCTTGTTACTTTCGGAGATGCAGAAGGGATTGCAAGAATAATCTCATCAACTTCATATTTCTTTGCTACATCTAAAATGCACTCTCTGCCACCAAGAATACGAACACCGTGAATCAGTTTTCCTTTCTTGTGTGGATTATCATCAATAACGCCTACTACCTTACTGTTCAAATGTGCACTGTACTTCAGTTCCTGAATGATCATACTTCCGGCTTCACCAGCTCCGATCACTAATGTATGATATACGTGACCTTGAGGTTTTCTTAGTCCACTTTTCAATACCCAATAAATTCTATATGAAAATCTTGTTAAAACTGTAGTGCTGAGTAGCAAAAAAAAGTAAAATACATGAAAGCTTCTCGGAACAGGAAGAACTAAAAGTTGCATTCCAAACCCTTGGCATACTGTTGACAAGAAGCAAGCAACGCCTATCATCGTCAATTCTCTTAATCCTGCAAAAGACCAAACACTATTATACAAATTTAAAATCATAAATATTACAAGTGTTGAAATTATTCCAATAGGCAAATAGGATTTCATACTATGAATATATTCTTTTGGAATCCACGAATAATGTAATTCATATCGAAGTATTAATGACAAATATGAATGAATAATAATTGTTAATATATCTACTCCGCATAGTAAAATCATTCGATTTCTGGAATTATGCAAATTAAGTATCTTTTTCATCTTTATATCCTCTTTTATAAATTGTTACGATTTTTTTACATACGGTTATATAATAACAAATTTTATATCATTTTACAATACATCATCTTATCTCTTTTTTATGACTTTTGATGATTTTTTCTTATTATACTCTTATTTTCTCAAAAAATACCCCAAAATAGTTGAATAATTCCTCGCTGACTCTCCATTCATATGACCATCATAATCTGTATATTTTGTAATATCATGTGAAAACAAATCATAGTATTCCGTATTAAAATTCAGATATTCTACCTCATAGAATAAAACAGCACTCCAAAAATTGCCAATCCGTTATATTGATCTGGATTTCCAAATATCGCATCCACAAACACCGCT